>Ga0209226_10000015_pt1 | contig 120049 bp, 109 predicted proteins | sample BarGraNGADG00212_2_FD_184497 | JGI IMG/M metagenome (GOLD analysis project Ga0209226, IMG submission 184497) | Arctic peat soil microbial communities from Barrow, Alaska, USA - Barrow Graham LP Ref core NGADG0011-212 (SPAdes) (version 2) | ecosystem: Environmental > Terrestrial > Soil >...
TACCACAATCTTTGACAGTTATGATTACCAGGGAACATAAAACTTATAACCAGCTTATTATTAGCATGTTAGACAAATTATCAAATATTAACCAGTGGCGAAAAGATTTCATCTTAGAAACTTTTGTACTGTTTTTATCCATCCGTGGGCGTATTAACTTCTTACAACTGGCTCGCTACGGCAAGCATAAAGAACAAAGGTACAGACAACAATTTGAAAAACAATTTGATTTCTTAACATTTAATAAGGAACTTGTTCTATCCTCAGGCAGTGGGCGTTTTGCGATTGCCTTTGATCCAAGTTATATAAGCAAGGCGGGCAAGAAAACACCAGGTGTTAACTGGTATTGGTCCGGTTGTGCCAATCAGGCCAAATGGGGATTGGAGATTGGAGGCCTTGCAGCTATTGACATCGACAACCATATCGCTTTTCATCTGGAAGCTGTACAAACACTTAAAACCGATGAGCAAAGCCTTACCAATTGGTATGCCGGAGTAATATCTGCCAGAAAAGAAACCCTGACCGCAATATCCAAATACATGGTAGCTGATGCATGGTTTTCTAAAAGAACATTTGTAGATCCTATAGTTTCTATGGGTATGCACCTTATCAGCAGGTTAAGAGACGATGCCGACCTGAGATATATCAGCAAAGAGAAACCTATGAAGTTTATTCAAAAGCCCTCAAGCGGATAATTAGACTGGTTCATGTTACTTACCACAATTTACAGGGCTCAACGATTCCCAGGCACGAAGTGAAAATAAATTACACTTCCAGTTTAATGCCTCTCTGACTGCTATAAACATTGCAAGAGTCGTTCACTGGTTGAGTCTGCCTAAAGAAGAAAGAAAAGCATTCTCAATGTCAGACATTAAAACCATGAATCACAACACTATACTACTGCAACGATTTATTGACGTGTTCGGGATTACCCCATACTCTATCAAAAATCAAAAATATTTCAAAGAACTTATATATTACGGCACTATGGCTGCCTAAAAACTTAACGAACTATTGTAATGATATTGTAAATAATATTAATTAAGTTTAAGGCAGTTTATTTTAAAACTAATCAACCTGATTTCCAAAACAATTTAATTCGCCGAAAATGAAAAAAGTACTTTTTTTATTGTTCCTGTTGCTTAGCCTTTCATGTGAAAAGGGTTATGTGGGCATTTTGGGTTTCAAAGCTTCAGATGGTTGCGCAACATGCGAAGATCTGACCGGTACCCGGTGGAGAGAAGAAGGTGTGCATTATAGTGTCCTTCAGGCATGGACAATAGTGTTTTCAACATCCACAACTTTTGAAAACTGGTGGGGTGTTCCGGGCAATTATTACCAGAACAAAGCCGTAGTTGGGACATATACCTTTGACGGGAAAACAGTCACTTTTAAAGGCACTGGTGTAAGTAATACAGGTACAATTAAAGGAAATGTAATGACACTCGACGGGCTTGCATATAAAAAAATATAGTAATTCTCCATTCGAAAATAATTAATAATATGAATTATGAAAAACAGATTAACATATATAGTCCTTTCCGGTAAAATAGCTTCTGTTTTATTATTTACACTAATCTTAATTATCACTCCGCAATTATATGGCCAGGATAGTGTTAATAAAATGGATGTGTCTTTTCTGATTGCAAAGATTAATAAACCAGCTGAAACAGCTTTGATTTCTGACAGACAGATTGAAAATGTCATATCAGAGGAATCAGGGGAGGCCGTAGAATTCTTAAATATGGAAGAGTTTAATACTGTCATTGTTCAAAACGGTGATGTGCAAAAGGCTATGCAAAACAATGACGACTCGTTGCAATGCATCGAAAATTTACTGGGGGTAAAACTTGAGACGAGTTCAGAAAAAAAAGGAGGCATAAAAATAATAAGTGTGAATGACAATTCTATTTTTAGCGCGAATTCGGACAAAGTAAAATCCTTGACTATCCGTATTGTGGCGGGGGGCTCTCCCGTAATGGTTAAAACAACCTCTGACTTTACAAAAGTTTTATATGATCTTTATAATAAAGGCATTTCGAAAGTTAATTTTTTAACTTCAAGCGGGGTTTATCTGTCAAAATATTCCACTGATAAACTTGGGATCGATATATCTGACATATCAAAATGCCAATCATCATCTGAATTTGCACTGAAGCCACTTTCTATTGATGAAAGCAGAATCGCCGGATCAAAGGTGGCAAAGTATTATAAAACAAAAAAGGTTGTTGGACAAACATGGGGTTCTTGGAGTATCTTAAACGGGTTAGCTCTGGGATTACCTGGCACTGCAGCTTTAACTGTTGCATCAGTTGTGGTGCCAATTAAGGATTATATTCCTGATGCTCCGCCAAATGTTAATGCTGATGCGTGGAAGTCCGGTTACAGATCAAGAATAAAAGCAACTAATGTCCGTGGTACAATAGTGGCTGGATTAGTTGGGACTTTAATATCTGTCCTGGTAGTAAATGCAGTTTGTAAATAATAATGTAGGGATGCCTCGCGAGGCATCCCTACAAATATAATAATCAAAAAATTCTATTATTTTTTTGGCTGATAAACCCTTACCCAGTCAATTTCCATAGATGTAGGGCCATTTATAGGCTTATCCAGCCCGCCGGCGAACAGAACATACATTGGCTCCTGCGGGATATCAGATGTCTGGACGAATACTTCTGTATCGTTAATTTTCCAGACAAGTTTATCAGATGTCCATTCGAGTGTAAAGATGAAAAAGTCGTTTGCATATCTTGACCCAATCGAAGTTTTAGCGGAGTTCCCTTTTGCGGAAAAATAGTCAGACCATACTTTTCCTTTTCCTGTCCGGCAGATATCAATATGAGGAGTGATTTTATCAGCCAGTAACCAGAAAGCGTTTTTTGCAGTTGGATCACCAAGCTTGATTTTTGCGGTGAAAATTCCATATTTCTGTCTGAAACTTGTTCCGGAATTAATTAGGCCTGAACTATAGCTGAACTCTTTTGGTGCAAAGCCGTGAGCCGCAGACCAGGTTTTCCCGTTAACCTTCTGTGGTTTTGTATTTATTTTAAGAATGCTGTTGTGAATCTCAAAGTTTTCTTTTTCAGTATATGCCTGAAGATCTGATTCAACAGAATATCTGTCTTTAAGCAGCTTTTCTCCCCAGTAATAGTTTGTGAGCCATTTCTTAGAATCCAGTTTTTCACCTTCAAACTCCTCACTGAATGTCAGCTCCCTGTGCTTTATCACATCAAATTTGTTTGAATCTTTTACTTTCAGGTACCAGATAATATCTTCACTCTTTTTAAGAGAGGTATATTCCTGAATCTCTTTGAACATTTCGGTTTTTTCGAATCTTTTTTTGTCGAGTAGATATTCTTTTTGTTTTTTAAACTCTTCTGATGCTATATAATCTTTAAGTTCATTATAACTCGCCAGACGTTTTGAGCCATCAGTGGTTTTATAGTTAGCCAGTTCTTTCGAAGATTTAAACTTATAATAGTCCTTAATTTCTGAGCTGTTTTTGAGATTTTTATACTCTTCTAACTTTTTAAAATCGTCAGTTTCTTTAAACCCTTTTGACTTTGATTTTTCAATGAACTCAGAGGACTGAACCAGTTTTTCAAGTTCTTCAAGTTCTTTAATTTTCTTTGAACCGTCCATCTCCTGAAATTTTTTCAGGTCATTTCCGGCAGCAGTTTTGAAATAGAGAACAATATCCTTCGCTTTCTGAAGTGATAAAAACTCTTTCTCTTTGGAATATTCTGATGAGCTTTTGTAGCTAAGGGATTCGATCTCTTTCCTTTTTTGCACAAAATCAGAGGAGTTTACTAATTTGTCCAGCTCATTATATTTTGCCAACTGATCAGATCCTGAAAAGGTATTTAGTTTCTCAAATTCAACAACCAAGGCCTTTTCAGCCTGTTCAATTTTTGAAGTCGATGGGATCATTCCCAGTAAAAGCTTGAGACTTGCCATTGTAAAATTGGTTTATGTACAACTGATAAAGATAAAAATTCTTTCCTAAATAATTGATCATGATTTTTAAATATTTGTTTTTTAGGAATTCCGGCAGCATTTCACAGCGAATTTTATAATAACCCGAGGCGTTTAATTTTGTATTTCGGAGGGGGAAACACAATTTCGAGAATTTTCCTACTTTTGTCCTGCACTAAAAATTTATAAAATGGCTCTGGTACATGAATTTGAAAACAGTGGGAACTGGCTATTTAAAAGAAGAAGCTGGTTACCTGTTTTTATAGTTGTTGCAGGTTTATTTATGATGTATATCGGAAACCGGCAAGCTATTCTCTTTGATATGAGGGATGAGCTTATATTTCTGGGGATTAGCCTTTTAGGCGAGGTCATCAGAGTTTTTACAGTTGGGTTTGCACCTAAAAATACATCAGGGAGAAATACTGTAACGGGACAAATTGCTGATGAATTAAATGAAAAGGGGATTTACTCCATCATCCGTCACCCTCTTTATCTTGGAAATTTCATAATGTGGCTGGGCCCTGTATTCTTTTTACGATCTATTTGGGCTCTTATTATATTCGGATTATTATACTGGCTTTATTATGAACGCATAATGTTTGCAGAAGAACAATTTTTAAGACAAAAGTTCGGTGAGATATATGACAAATGGTCAGAAAAAGTAAGTTCTTTCATACCGTATTGGTTCAACTACATACCATCCAGACTGCCCTTTTCAATAAAAAATGTTCTTAAAAGAGAATATAACAGTTTTGTGAACATTTTTTTGATATTTATCATTTTGGATCTTTTCAGAAACTACTTTCTTTCGGGAAGGATTTATCTTACGCCTATGTGGATTTATCTCTTTGGTGCATCATTTGTAATATGGATTGTAATAAGGACAATTCATAAACGCACTCACTGGCTCGAGGTTGAGGGTCGTTAAAAGATCATCTTCTGACACCCATGAAAATCATTATATAGTAGAGCAGTGTTGCCAAAGAACCAAGAGCCGCAACAACGTAAGTATAAGCTGCCCATTTAAGTGCGTCCTTAGCTTTATCATGATTCTCAAATGAAGTAATGCCGGCATTTGACAACCATGCCAGAGCACGCTGGCTCGCGTTGATCTCAACAGGTAAAGTGATAAAACTAAAGATTGTTGTCAGGGCAAATAGAATTATTCCAGCCAGAAGTAATATCGGGAATACTTTTACAAGTAGTATTCCTGCCAATAGTATCCACTGTACCCATTTTGAGGTAAAGCTTACTGCCGGTACAAGTTTCGACCTGAATCCAAGCCATGCATAGGCTGTAGAGTGCTGAACAGCATGACCGCATTCATGAGCAGCTACGGCAGCAGCTGATATATTTCTGCCATTATATACATCAGGACTCAGATTAATTGTTTTATCGACAGGGTTATAATGGTCGGTAAGCTGACCCTGAACACATTCAACTCTGACTCCGCTAATTCCTTGATCCCTTAACATTCGTTCGGCTACCTCCCGTCCTGACATTCCATTATCGAGAGGAATTTTAGCATACTTTTTAAATTTCGATTTTAAAACGAGACTTACGATCCAGCTCAGGATCATAAATGCTATAAAAATTATCCAGATATTGATATTCATAATTTTATCTCCTTATTTATTTAACATTTTCAAATACCTGCAAAACCTCTGCCAAATAAAGTATGGCAGTTCAAACTTGTCATTTTGACAGAAAACGCAAAAATACACTTTTCAGTATATTATCATTAATTAATCAGTTCTCATTTTGTTATCTTTGTGAAATGGGTAAGGCAATAAATAAAGTACTGTCATTTCTCTTATCACTTCCGGTTCTCTTTTACATGTATTCGATTTCTCCGTTTTTACGTCCGGCATGCCGACATGTTCCGGGTTGTTCGCAATATATGCTTGATGCACTGAAAATTCATGGTCCGGTTATCGGGTTATGGATGGGAACGGGAAGAATACTCAGATGCAGGCCCGGAGGCACTCATGGTTACGACCCTGTTCCCCTTTTCCGTTTTCGTCGTTATCGCCCATTGTCAACAATTTTTGGAAAAGCAGAAAAACAAAACAGACTCAAGAGATAAAAACTCAGACTGCAAGACAATGAGACTGCAAGACCATAAGACAATTAAAAGTTAAGTTCCTCTTTAAGATGTTTATATCCCGACCGGCTAACTGGAAGTTTATCACCGGAGTGGAGGATTGCAACATGATTATCTTTGCCGTAAGGTTCTATCTGCTTAATCTCTTCCACCTTTACAATATATGAACGGTGAATTCTGACAAAATCAGATTTTGGAAGATTATCTTCATAGAACTGCATTGTTTGCTGCTTCAAAGCTTTACCGTTTGAATGAAATATCATCACATAGTCATCTTCAGCTTCAACATATCTTATGTGATCGACAGGAATGATATTGATGGAGTTGGCTTTTCTGACTACTATCCTGTTTACGGGAGAAGCTGATTCCGGCTTTTTAGAAAGAAGCTCACTCGCAGGCTGTTTATTTCCGACTCCAGCTCTGATCTTATCAATAGCTTTCTTAACCGCACCAAGGAATCGCCTTTTCTCGAAAGGTTTCATAAGATAATCAACAGCGTTAAGCTCAAACGCTCTTATTGCAAACTGATCATAAGCTGTTGTAAAGATGATCTCGGGTTTCTCGGTAAGCACCTCAACCAATTCAATTCCGGTAAGTCTTGGCATCTGTATATCAAGGAAGACCAGATCAGGTTTTAAGGCTGAAATTGACTTTAAACCAGAAAAACCATCGGAACATTCGGCAATAACTTCAATGGATTCCACCTCTTTCAGGTAATGTTTAATTAATTCCCTGGCCGGGGTTTCATCGTCAATTATTAGTATTCTTATCTTTTCCATCATTTATTTGTTCCCTGAACTGATTAAAAGGACCCTTTGTTTTCTTCCCCATAAAATTAAGCAATAATTTTCAAATGATATTCAGGAATATTCTCTGGGAATGTACAGAGTTACAGTATAGATCCCGTTTTCTTTTGATGTTTTGATAGAAGCTTTGTTTCCATAGAACAATTCAAGGCGTCGTGATACATTTAACAAACCTGTCTCTGTACCTTTTTTTAATGATGGTTCAGTATCATAATTGTTTCTTATAATTATTTCAATGTAATCTTCAATAATCTGTGCCTTTGTATAAATCTTTACAGTTTCGGTACTTTCATAAACTCCATGTTTTACTGCATTCTCAATGAGCGGCTGCAAGAGCATTACAGGTATTTTAAAATCCAGACATTGAGGTTCAATCTGCTCTTCTATGGTAAGTTTATCACCAAAACGAACTTTTTCGATATCAAGGTAAAGCCTAAGATTATCAAGTTCACTTTGAAGAGAAACAGGTAGTTCGTCTTTCCTTGCAAGGGCATATCTCATAAATTCAGACAGTTTAACAACCATGTCCCTTGCTTTTTCAGGGTCAGTTATTGTAAGTGAGCTGATTGAATTCAGACTGTTAAAGAGAAAGTGAGGGTTTATCTGCGACCTGAGCATTTTTAACTCGGTTTCTTTTACCAGACTTTCGAGGCGTGCCTCTTTGGCATTTTTTTCTGACAGATTTGAGAGGCTTAAAAAGAGAAAATACGAAAGGATTACAAGTCCATAGATGAAAACTCCCGTTCCAATTCTATATGGAAATGTAGCGTCCCAGTATGCCTGATAATTATTTACGTCCGGAAGGACCAGCTGCACGACAACTTTTGTAATCACAACCCATAAACCTACTGAAATGGCTCCACTTAGAACAAGATTGGAAATGAGTGTTGTTGTCCTGATCTCGCCGGTATTGAAGAAATTAAATGGATACCATAAAGAAAGGGCAATGCCTGAATAGAGAAGTAATGAAATGAGACTATCAATGATACCTATATTATTGAAGCTTCCGAAAGCATAATAAAATAGCAGTGACTGGCCCAGCGCAAGGAAGATCCAGACCAGCCACCATACTATCAGCCGCACTCTGTTGGCAAGTATCGGATGTTTCATTCAATTAAATATTAATAACTTTTTACCTCTCCACCGCCGAATACCACGGCACCCTTAATTACGAGCTGTTTTGTTGTATCAACCATCCTTCCCGGGTTCAGCTTCCGTGAGTCGCCAAAGCCTCCGAGTACAGGTACCACCTCAATCTTTACATTCCAGTCATCAGGAACGATAATTGTTGTGCCGCCAAAAACACATGCAATTTCAAGATAAGATACGCCAGGTGCTAATTTTGCTTTAGTAAGGTCAATCTCGCTTCCTCCGAATACTGCAGAAACTTTTCCACCTCTGAAGTTCTCGGATACAATCTGACGTTCTCCTCCGCTAAAAACGTGAACATAGTCAATATAGTCGTCTCCTACTGCTGTGGATGATATAACAGAATTCCATCCTTTTCGTTTTGATACAATAAATATTATCCCGATAATTATAAATATCGAAGGCCAGAACATATCAACATCAAATGTTTCCCTGAAAATATGAGGGATTAAAAAGAATGCTCCAACAGCCATTACAATAATCCCTGATGTTTTTCTGTCCGATGAGCCAATTGTAATAACAAGTCCAATTGTAACAAGAAGCATCGGCCAGGAGAAAATAACATGTTCTATGAAATTGGGGAAAATACCAGTGTTTCGCATTACAAGAAATAATCCGACAAGCACCAGAATCACACCGACAATAGCCCGGTTGTTCTGTAAGTGATGCGGTTCACGCCTATCTGGGTGATTTCCGTCTCTGAAAGGGTCATTTGTTTCCATAATTGTAAATTTATTGGTTTTTAAATTAATTACTTTAGTTTTTTCTTCTAATTAAGGAAGAAACAATAAATGACAGACCAATTAGCGCAATTACTGCTGGCCAGTAGAAATTTTTCACAATTTCAGGGGAAATGAATAAGAAATTGTCCTTAAGAAACCATAATCCCCCGGCAATGAAAAGGATCCCTCCGGTAAACTTAAGATTTAAAAGGAGCAAAACCCCTATGAAAATCATTGCAGTCTCCCAGGTAAAGTATCTGTTAATACTCCGAAGATTAAGCAGATCATTGGTGGCAATAAGAAGAGCCACGCCCAGTACTATAAAGAACAATCCGATACTCACTCTGGGATGGTGCTCCCTTTCTCTTAAGTGATGAAAGTCTCTGTGTCTCATATTTTAAGTTTTTTGTTATATGTCAAAAGTAATTCACGCAGAAGGAATAACTGAAAGGAAATCGGTGAACAGCGATTTTATATCGGTAAATGGTCATTTAAGGCAATAAATGTTACTTTTTTGTTGATAATTTTTTTAATTGAAGAAGGATTCATACTTTTGCAGACCAAAATTTGAAGAGATGTCCGGAATGTATACTATACCGTTAATCGGATTGAAAGAAGGACGGCACACTCTCGATTTTAAAATTGGGAATGAGTTTTTTGAATTGTTTGAAGATTCGGAAGTTAAGGAAGGTAGCCTTATTGCAAATATTGAGATTGATAAAAGATCTTCTCATGCAGACATATTAATAAGGATATCAGGAAGTGTTAAAATATGCTGCGACAGATGTCTGGAGATGTTTCTCCACCCTGTTGATTGCGAAAATAAACTTCTTTTAAAGTTCGGGAAAAGCTTAGATGTGAGCGATCCGGACATTATTTCAGTGTCTGCCGATGAGTATGAATTGGATTTACAGCAGCATCTGTATGAATTTATTCATTTAGCGCTGCCTATCAGAAGGGTACATCCCAGTGATAATAAAGACAGAAGTACCTGCGATCCGGTAATGTTAAAAAAGCTTGAAGAACTGATTATTACAGAAGAACCGGAGAATGACCCAAGGTGGGATGAATTGAAAAAACTAATGAATGATAATTAAATATTTTTAAAATGGCACATCCGAAACATAAACATTCCAAGACCAGAAGAGATAAGCGCAGAACTCATTACAAAGCAACTGCGCCTACCGTAGCGAGTTGTTCAAACTGCGGATCTGCAGTTCTGTATCACAGGGTATGTCCTGAATGCGGTTTTTACCGAGGCAAACTTGCTATAGCAAAGAAGGCTACAGCTTAGGGACCGTTAACTTAAAAATTGAAATATGAGAATTGGCCTGGATGTCATGGGTGGTGATTTTGCACCTGATGCAATCATTGAAGGCGCAGTTGATTCCCTTCAGCATTTATCAGTTGATGAAAAAGTTATCCTTATTGGAGATTCAGTTTCCATTTACAGGAAACTCAGCGAGATGAAGGTTGATCCTTCTCTGTTTGAAATTGTTCCCACTACACAGGTCATTGAGATGGGCGATCATCCTGCAAAAACATTTTCACAGAAAATGGATTCCAGCATTGCGGTTGGTTACGGAATGCTGAAAAATGGCACATTGGATGGTTTCTGCAGTGCCGGAAATACTGGAGCTATGTTAGTGGGCGCAAATTTAACTGTAGGTGTGATCCCCGGAGTTCTGCGACCTGCGTTGGTTGCAATTCTGCCCTGCGTAGATAACCGTGGATCTGTAATTCTCGATGTCGGTCTGAATCCGGATTGTAAACCGGAAGTGCTGCTTCAATATGGAATTCTCGGCAGTATTTATGCAAAATATGTCCTGGGAGATGAAAATCCAACAGTAGGGTTACTCAACATTGGTGAAGAAGAATCAAAAGGAACTCCTGTTGTAAAAGCTGCCTACGATTTAATGAAAGTACATCTGCAATTAAATTTTGCCGGGAATATTGAAGGAAATGCACTTTTTCGTGAAACGATGACAGATGTTATTGTTTGCGACGGATTTGTTGGTAATGTCATTCTTAAGCTTGGAGAAGCATTTCATCATATTTATAAAACCAGAAATCTTAAAGATCCGTATTTTGATCGCCTTGATTGGGAAAATTATGGTGGAACACCAATTATTGGTACTAATGCCAATGTTGTTATCGGACACGGTATCTCGAAAAGAAAAGCCATAATGAACATGATTCTGCAAACCAGAGCAGTTGTACATGCTAATCTGGCTCAGAAGATTAAAGAAGCAATATAATTATGGAAAAAATAAGGGCTGCTATTACCGGTATCAATGCCTGGGTCCCGGAATACAAGCTGACGAATCAGGAGCTTTCAAAAATGGTTGATACCTCCGATGAATGGATTATGCAAAGAGTTGGGATTAAGGAGAGGCGTATTCTTAAAGGAGAAGGTCTTGGAAGCTCCGATTTGGGAGAACAAGCAGTAAAAGGGCTTTTATTAAAAACCAATACTGCCCCTGAAGATGTTGACCTGCTGATCTGCGCCACTGCTACTCCTGATATGTTTTTCCCGGCAACTGCAAATATTATATCTGATAAATGCGGAATAAAGAATGCGTTCAGTTTTGACCTTAATGCAGCCTGTTCAGGATTTCTCTTTGCTCTACAGACTGGAGCAGCTTATGTTGAAACAGGAAGATACAAAAAGGTTATTATTGTCGGAGCTGACAAAATGTCCTCTATTACAGATTATACCGACCGTACCACTTGCCCTCTTTTTGGAGATGCCTCAGGAGCAGTTCTGCTTGAACCCACAACTGAGGAATTTGGTATTATGGATTATATTTTTCATACAGATGGCTCTGGCCGGAAATACCTCCATTTGAAAGCAGGTGGTTCTGTTAAACCTGCTTCACATGAAACAGTTGATGCAAAAGAACACTTTATTTACCAGGAAGGCCAGAGCGTTTTTAAATTTGCAGTTTTAAACATGGCAGATGTCGCAGCAGAGATTATGGAAAAGAATAATCTTAAATCTGATGACATTGCATGGCTTGTTCCACATCAGGCAAATCTGCGAATTATTGACGCTACAGGAAGAAGAATGGGTATTGCACCTGAAAAGGTAATGATCAATATTGAGAATTATGGAAATACTACCAACGCAACAATTCCTTTATGTATCTGGGAGTATGAGAAGAAACTTAAAAAAGGTGATATTCTGATTCTCGCTGCGTTCGGAGGCGGCTTTACCTGGGGTGCAATTTACCTGAAATGGGCTTACGACCCCAAATAGGACCCTCTTTCAAATAAACATTCCCTTTTTATTTCTGCTTTTCATTTTTATCTGCAATAGTTTTTATATTTGTGAGTTATTAAGATTATATCTCTAAAATTTAAATATTATGGCAAAATACAACGAGACAGATAACACCACTATTAATCTAATTAGTCTTGGAACTGATATAACCGGCGATATCAAGTCCAATGGAGATATCCGAATCGATGGAACTCTTAAAGGGAATCTCAATACAAAGGGAAAAGTGGTAATTGGTCCGACCGGAAAAGTTAGTGGCGAAGTTATCTGTAAAAACTCGGAAGTTTCAGGAATAGTAGAAGGCAAAATTTCGGTTGGTCAACTCCTTAACCTCAAAGCATCATCAAAAATCTTAGGCGATATAGCTACTTCAAAGCTTTCTGTTGAGCCGGGAGCAATATTTTCAGGTAATTGTAAAATGACTGATAATGATAACCATGGAGGAGCAACAACAACAAAAGAAAACGAACCGGAAAAATTTCCGAAATAAAGGAATTAGGGATTTCGGAAAGTACTCCGGTATAGCATTCCAGATGGTTGGTATTATCCTTGTAACAACATGGGGTGGCGTAAAACTGGATAAACTTACCGGCTTCAAAACTCCTGTTTTTACTATTGTTCTGTCTCTCCTTGGCGTTTTTGCTGCAATTTATACTGCAGTTAAAGACTTTATAAAGTGATCAGCTCCCTTGAATCCTTTGCATAAATATATTATACAGCTATTACTTTTGAACATCCTGTTAATAGGAACAGGATCGCTTTTGATTCCCCTTTTTCTAAATAACCTTGTCCGTTTCGACCTTGCAGTCTTATCTTCCATCTTTACAATAATTGCAATAATTGCTCTTTCTGTTTTCTTACATGGTCAGACAAAAGAACCCGACAGTCAGACACTGCACAGTCTTGTCTCTGTAAGCCTTAAATTTCTGCTTGAATTAGTAATAGCACTTCTTTGGTTTATTGTTGCTAAAAAAACATCTTTAACATCTATATTATTATTTTTTGTCTTATATTTAACATTCACTTTGTTTTCGATTTGGGTAATATTAAAAACTCTGAAAAACAAATCATTATAAAACCGGGACATATTTGAAAACAAGAATTATTATAGGTTTTTTCTTCTTTCTCCTCCTGGGGGGGACCACTGAAACTGCCAACTGCCAGGAAGTAGAACAAAAAAGTGAGGCTAAGGGAAAATTTAAAGCGAGTACATATATTCTTGAACATATTGCAGATTCGCATGAGTGGCATATTCTTACCAGGAAAAATGGAGAGAGTGTTGCCATTTATCTTCCTGTGATATTGTATAGCAAAGAGAGTGGACTGCATCTTTTTTCTTCAAAGCAGTTGGCACATGGGAAAGAATATAAAGGATACAAACTTGAAGAAGAAGGCGATCTTAAAGGTAAAATCGTATCTGTTTCCGAATCTGGTGTTGTTGATGAGAAAAACCTTCCTCTTGACCTTTCTATGACAAAGACAGTAATTGGAATGTTGTCCGCTGCTATAATAGGACTTTTATTATTTCTCTCTCTTGCCCGTTCCTATAAAAAAACCGGAATAAGCCATCCAAAAGGGATTCAGAGTTTTCTCGAACCAATTATTCTTTTTGTACGCGACGACATCGCAATTCCTAATATTGGTCTCCATAAATATGAAAAATATATGCCTTATCTTCTTACGGCATTCTTTTTTATTCTGATCAACAATTTGATGGGGCTTATTCCATTTCCTCCTCCTTTCGGGGCAAATGTCACGGGGAACATAGCAATCACTTTTGTATTAGCCTCCTTCACGTTTCTTATTACTCAGTTTAGCGGGAATAAATCGCACTGGAGGCATGTTTTTGCAACACCGGGAGTTCCATTCTGGCTTTTGCCTATAATGATACCGGTGGAGATAATCGGATTGTTCTCAAAGCCATTTGCTCTGATGATCCGGTTGTTTGCAAATATGCTTGCCGGCCATATTGTTATATTAAGCCTTATTTGTCTGATCTTTATATTCGATACACTGGCCCTTGCTCCCGTATCAATATTATTTGTGATTTTTATGGACTTTATGGAACTACTGGTAGCGTTTTTACAGGCATATATATTTACACTGCTCTCATCATTATTTATTAGTCTGGCAGTGCAGGAAGAACACCATTAGAATTTTTGTTTAACTTAATATTTTGAATTATGACAGGTACATTAGCAGCAGTAGGAGCGGGTCTCGCAGTAATCGGAGCAGGACTTGGAATCGGTAGAATTGGCGGATCAGCAATGGATGCAATTGCCAGACAGCCCGAAGCCTATTCAAAGATTCAGATTGCAATGATCATTTCAGCTGCTCTTATTGAAGGAGTTGCTTTGTTCGCAGTTGTAGTTGCTCTTTTGTAGCAACTTAGAAAATTGTAAAGCCTTCAACGGTTGGTTGCAGTGCTTTATTTTATCGAAATCGTTAAAATAATTTGTATGATATTATTATCTAGCAGTCTTACTACCCCTGCAATCGGGACACTTGTCTGGTCAACTGTGATTTTTGTCCTGTTTTTTCTGATACTTACCAAATTCGCATGGAAACCAATTCTTTCTGCAGTTAAAGCAAGAGATGAAATGATTAAAGGCTCTCTCGAATCAGCTGAAAAGGCAAGGGAGGAAATGTTAAAGTTACAGAGCGATAACGAAGCTATCCTTCGAAAGGCAAGAGAAGAGAGAGAGAATATTCTCAAGGAAGCCAGAGAGGTTCGCGATAAGCTTATTTCTGAAGCAAAAGGGAAAGCTACTGAAGAGGCTGAAAAACTCATTGAGAAAGCCAGAATAGGTATTGAGAGTGAGAAAAGGAAAGCTCTGTCAGAAATTCACGAACAGGTTACAACACTTTCAGTTGAGATTGCTTCAAAACTGCTGGGTCAGCAACTTAAACAGACAGGCGAACAGGAAAAGCTGATTGATAATTACCTTAAGGAAATAGATTTCAATAAGAATTAGGAAGTAAAATCTGTAATGAACGACAGCAAAATATCCGTTAGGTATTCAAGAGCATTATTCCAGTTGGCGCTCGAAAAAAAGATCCTTGATCAGGTAAATCTGGATATGATCTTAATTTCAGAAGTGTGTAAAGTGCCGGAAGTAAAAGAGTTCCTTCATAGCCCTATAATTTATCCCTCAAAAAAAGAAGCTATTCTTCACAAAATGTTTGGAGACAATGTACAAAAGATCACTCTTTCACTGATCGACCTGGTTGTGAAAAATGGCAGGGAGAGCTATATTCCTGCAATTGCCAGGGTATTTATTCACGAAACAAAAAAATACAGGGGAATAACAGAATCAGTTCTCACCACCGCGGTTAAAGTTGATGATAAAATCAAAAAAGAGCTTACAGATCTTGTTTCTGAAGTTTTCAAAACAAAAATTGAACTTGAAGAGAACATTGATGCTGAAATTATTGGTGGATTTATACTTCGTGTTGATGATAAATATATCGATGCCAGCATCAGAAATAAGCTTAGGAAGATAAAAAAAGAACTTATGGGAAGTACGATAGGTCTTGAATAGCAAATAATTAGTGAAGAATTTTAAGATAATAAAATATGGCAAATATTAAACCAGCAGAAGTTTCAAAAATTCTTAAGCAGCAACTGGAAGGAATTCAGACAAGTGTTGAACTGGAAGAAGTCGGAACCGTTCTTCAGGTTGGTGACGGAATTGCCCGTATTTACGGACTTTCAAATGCTCAATCAAACGAACTGATTGAATTTGAAAATGGAATTGAAGCAATTGTTCTGAACCTTGAAGAAGATAATATTGGAGCAGTCTTACTCGGGCCAACAGAGGAAATAAATGAAGGAGATATTGTAAAAAGAACAGGTCGTATTGCATCTCTCAATGTAGGCGAGGGATTATTAGGAAGGGTGATTACCCCAACTGGACAGCCATTGGATGGAAAAGGTCCGATAACCGGGGAACTTTTTAATCTTCCCTTTGAAAGAAAAGCTCCCGGAGTTATTTTCCGTCAACCGGTCAGACAACCGCTCCAGACCGGGATTAAAGCTATTGATGCCATGATACCAATCGGTCGTGGACAAAGAGAGCTTATAATTGGTGACAGACAGACAGGAAAAACTGCTATAGCCATAGATACAATTATAAATCAGAAAAGTAACTTTGATAAAGGGAAACCTGTTTATTGCATTTATGTTGCTATTGGACAAAAAGGGTCAACAGTAGCCAATATAGCTTTAACACTTGAAGAACATGGCGCTCTGCAATATACGGTTATTGTTCTTGCAACGGCTTCCGATCCTGCAGCATTGCAGTTCTATGCACCTTTTGCCGGTGCTGCTATAGGTGAATTCTTTCGCGATACGGGCCGTGATGCTCTTATTATTTACGATGATTTGTCAAAACAGGCTGTCTCATACAGGGAGGTGTCATTGTTACTCCGTCGCCCACCCGGACGTGAGGCTTACCCGGGGGACGTATTCTATCTTCACTCAAGACTTCTTGAAAGAGCTGCAAAGATCATTGAATCAGATGAGGTCGCACGAAAGATGAATGATCTTCCTGAATCTATAAAACACCTTGTAAAGGGTGGAGGCTCGCTAACCGCACTGCCTATAATTGAAACACAGGCCGGTGACGTTTCTGCTTACATTCCTACCAATGTGATTTCTATTACAGATGGACAGATATTTCTGGAATCCAGCCTTTTCAATTCAGGGGTACGACCTGCAATTAACGTAGGTATTTCAGTTTCCAGGGTAGGCGGAAATGCCCAGATCAAATCGATGAAAAAAATTGCCGGAACACTTAAGGTAGACCAGGCTCAGTACCGCGAACTTGAAGCATTCTCCAAGTTCGGTTCCGACCTTGATGCAACAACAATGGCAATTCTGAACAAAGGTGCTAAGAACGTTCAAATACTTAAACAGGGGCAATATGCACCTGTTCCGGTTGAAAGGCAGGTCGCAATAATTTATTGCGGAACAATGGGTTTGTTAAAGGACGTTCCAATCAATAAAGTTAAGAATTTTGAAAGTGAGTTTCTCGAATATCTTGAACTAAAACACAGAAATGTTCTCGATAATCTTCGCGATGGGATCCTTAATAGTGATGTTACCAACGTTCTTGAAAAAGTTGCTGCGGATTTAGCTATAAAATACAGACCGCTATAATCAGTATAAGCTGAATAAATGAATTTTAGATGGCGAATTTAAAAGCAATAAGAATAAGAATCACTTCTGTCAAGTCTACCAGGCAGATTACTTCAGCTATGAAGATGGTGTCTGCTGCAAAGTTGAGAAAGGCTCAGGATAAGATTGTGAGGTTAAGGCCGTATGCGAATAAATTGCATGAGATTCTGGTTGGTCTTTCACAAAGCTTATCTGAAACTGAAGTAGACAATATCTATGGCAGAGCATCTTCTCCTGAAAAGGTTCTGGTTGTTGTAATAACTTCTAACCGGGGTCTTTGCGGAGCTTTTAACACTAATGTAATCAAAGAAGCCAGAAGAGTCATTTCAGAAAATTATAGTGAGCAGTATAAAAAGGGCAACCTAAAAGTTCTTACTATTGGGAAAAAAGGTTTCGATTATTTCAGGAAGCAGAAAGTAAATATGCTTCCTGAACAAAATAATCTGCTTCACGATCTTACATTTGATCATGTTGCAAGAGTTGCTGAACAGGTCATGAGTAGTTTTGCTACTGGCGAATTCGACAGGGTAGATCTGATTTATAACCAATTTAAAAATGCCGCAGTACAGAACCTTACCAATGAGGTTTTTCTTCCTGTTGAGTCAAATGCTGACGATAAAGTTAAAACCTCAAATATTGACTATATCTATGAACCCAATCAGGAAGAAATTATTAAAGAACTTATTCCAAAATCGTTGAAAATTCAGTTTTACAAAGCTGTGCTCGATTCGTTTGTTGCTGAACATGGTGCCAGAATGACCGCAATGCATAAGGCAACCGATAACGCAACCAGTATGATAAGGGATCTGACACTTCTGTACAACAAGGCAAGACAGGCAACTATTACAAACCAGATACTTGAAGTTGTTAGTGGTGCAGAAGCCCTCAGAGGTTGAAATTAATTTATTATTGCGATTGTAATTAATCATAATGTACAATCAGGAAGAACTTAAAAATTTAGTCGATAAGGCTATTATAAACCTTTCGTTTAACGCGGAAGCGAGAAAACTTATTGATCCTGTCGAATATATTCTTTCAATCGGGGGAAAAAGGCTCAGGCCTGTTTTAGCTTTGATGGCATGCAATCTTTTTAGTGATAAGATTGATGAGGCGATAATGCCGGCAACAGGTCTTGAGGTGTTTCATAACTTCACACTTGTTCATGATGATATTATGGATCAGGCTTCTCTGAGACGAAACTTCCCTACTGTTCATAATAAATGGAATATTAATCAGGCCGTTCTATCTGGTGATGTAATGGCATTCATTGCAAATGATTGTTTTTTACAGACCCCTGTCAGGTGCTTGTCAAAGGTTTTCAGAGTTTTTAATAATGCGGCAATTGAAGTATGTGTTGGCCAGCAGTTAGACATTGACTTTGAAAAAGTAATTGTTGTATCGCAGGAAGAATATGTAAGGATGATAGAGCTGAAAACAGCTGTACTCCTTGCAGCATCAGTTAAAATCGGAGCAATAATCGGTGATGCAAGTGATATAGATTCAGAACTTCTTTACGAATTTGGCAGAAATCTTGGACTTGCTTTTCAGATACAGGATGACTTGCTTGACACTTATGGCGATGTTAAGGTATTTGGAAAAACGCCGGGAGGCGATATAATTTCCAATAAAAAAACATTCCTTTTAGTAAAAGCGTTTGAAATCGCATCGGGTAATCAGCTTAAACAACTTCAGGAACTGATTGCAATGAAAGAGTTTGACCCTGAAATTAAAGTCAGTAAAGTGATTGATATCTTTGATCAGCTTAAGATCAAGACAATTACAGAGAACCTTGCCAATGAATATATTAACACTTCACTTATTTTACTGGAAAAAATTGGAGCTGTTAAAGAGAGAAAAAAAGAGCTGACAATGTTAGCCGGCTCACTTATAGGAAGAGATAAATAATCCTACTTTTGGTCGTTTTCGTGTTTTTTCATCCGGTCCATATTAAACAATACGCCAACATTAATCATCAATTGATCGTATTTACTTACAATATATTTGACTTCACCATAAAGATCTAATTTTTCGGTCATTTTCATATAGGTTCCAGCACCAATATTTAACCCTAATGCATTATCAGATCCGGAAGATGATGTACCCAGCCATTTTAATTTTGCCAGAGTTACATTAAGCCCTGCAAGCCCATAAAATTCAAACTTGTCGAGAGAATTAAAAACGTAATGTCCGTTAAGATCAAACATCATTTCAGAAACCCGCGTTTTACCAAAAGAAGTCAGAGCTATTTCATTGGTTCTCGGGAAAAAATATGTAAAGGAAGGGGCAAGATGAAACGGGAGGTTGAGTTCATAAATCCCTGTAATAAATATTCCAGGATTCGGACCCTTATGTAAATCTGCTTGCTGTCCAATTGTTTCATTATTAAAATGAAATCCGGTACCATAGGTCAATCCTCCGCCAACCTTTGTAAGCTGGGCATTTGAAATGGAAGACACTGATATAATTATAAGGAATGGTAAGATTAGTTTTTTCATCATTTTCTGAATTAAATTTAAAGGTTATTCATTTTCGTTTGTCAGAGCAATAAAGATAAAATATTATCAAAGATCGGACAAAAAGAAATTGAGCAATAAAGAAAAATATTGAACTTTTTGACAAATCTAAATTTATAAAGACAATAGTCGGTATAAAACCCAAAAATTATTAAATTTGTATCTTATTGAATAAATTTATAAATAAATAACGGATATATGTCACAGAATACCGGTAAAATCATCCAGATCATTGGACCAGTGATTGACGTTTCATTTGAAAAACAGGGTTTTGAAATGCCTGATATCTATGATGCCCTTGAGATAAAGAGGGATGATGGCGCCACTCTTGTTCTGGAATGTCAACAGCATATTGGCGAAAGAACTGTTCGTACCATTGCGATGGATTCTACCGATGGTCTTCGCAGAGGAATGGAGGTTGTTTCTACCGGTTTGCCAATTACAATGCCGATTGGGGAACAAATAAAAGGCCGGCTTATGAATGTTACCGGTGAAGCGATTGATGGCATAGGTCCTCTTGACAAAAAAGGAGGTTATCCAATTCACAGGAAAGCGCCAAAATATGAAGAGCTATCGACAGAAAAGGAAATATTATACACAGGTATTAAAGTTATTGACCTGATTGAACCGTATTCAAAAGGGGGTAAGATTGGTCTCTTCGGTGGTGCAGGAGTAGGAAAAACGGTTGTTATCCTTGAACTTATCAATAATATAGCAAAAGCTTACTCCGGACTATCTGTATTTGCCGGTGTTGGAGAAAGAACACGTGAAGGGAATGACCTTCTGCGTGAGATGCTCGAAGCGGGTGTTATTACTTACGGAAAAGCGTTTCTTGAAAACATGAAATCGGGCGGGTGGGATCTTTCCACGGTTGACAAAAATGCTCTTAAAGAATCGAAACTGGCTCTTGTGTTCGGACAGATGAATGAACCTCCGGGTGCAAGGGCAAGAGTCGCTCTTTCAGGACTTTCTGTAGCTGAGCATTTCAGAGATGGTGATGGAAAGAGCGGAGGAAGAGATATCCTGTTTTTTATGGATAATATCTTCAGGTTTACACAGGCAGGTTCTGAAGTGTCAGCGCTTCTCGGAAGAATGCCTTCCGCTGTAGGGTATCAACCTACTCTGGCAACTGAAATGGGGATGATGCAGGAACGTATCACATCAACAAAAAATGGTTCAATAACCTCTGTTCAGGCAGTTTATGTTCCTGCAGATGACCTTACTGACCCGGCTCCTGCAACAACATTTGCCCACCTCGATGCAACAACAGTGTTAAGCAGAAAAATATCAGAACTTGGTATCTACCCTGCAGTTGATCCACTCGATTCAACCTCTCGTATTCTTACAGCTGAAATTGTTGGCGAGGCTCATTATAACTGCGCACAGCGTGTAAAGGAATTGCTTCAGAGATATAATGAATTACAGGATATTATCGCCATTCTCGGTATGGACGAACTTTCTGAGGAGGATAAACTGGTTGTTCACCGGGCAAGAAGAGTTCAGAGGTTTCTTTCACAACCTTTCACAGTTGCTGAATCATTTACAGGAATCAAGGGTGCCCTCGTATCAATTGAAGATACAATCAAGGGTTTTAACATGATTATGGATGGTAAAGTTGACCAGTATCCTGAATCGGCTTTCATGCTAGTCGGAACTATAGAAGATGCAATTGAAAAGGGCGAAAAGATACTTGCTCAGTCAAAATAATCACTCCGGATTGGAAAGCTTCAAGCCTTTAATATTTTGAAATGAAAATAGAGATTATTACACCCGACAAAAAAGTATATGAAGGGGATATTAAATCTGTAAGGGTCCCTGGTAAAAAAGGATCTTTCCAGGTCTTAAAGGACCACGCCCCAATCATCTCAACCCTTGAAAGCGGCCTGGTTATAATGGTTGACCTGAACGGTAAAGAAACAATTCTGGAGATTAGCGGGGGCGTGATTGAAGTAAAGACTAACAAAATAATTCTGCTGGCTGATTCTGTGAAGTAAGATATTTACAATGACACCTGATGAATTTCGCAAACATGCACATGAGCTTGTTGAATGGATGGCCGGCTACATGGAAAACGTTGAACAGTATCCCGTTAAATCAGCTGTATTACCAGGCGAAATTTTCAATAAGATAAATGAATGTCCACCTTCAGATTCAGAATCATTCGACGATCTGATGAAGGATTTCAATGAAATAATACTGCCGGGGATTACCCACTGGCAGAACCCTAATTTTTTTGCCTACTTCCCGGCTAATACCAGTCCTCCCTCAATACTGGCAGAAATGCTCATTGCAACTATGGGATCCCAATGCATGATCTGGGAAACCTCCCCGGCAGCAGCTGAACTCGAGGAGAAAATGATGAACTGGCTGAGGGATCTGATTGGGCTCCCTTCATCTTTCGAAGGGGTAATTCAGGATTCCGCCTCCACCGCCACCCTCGGGGCAATACTTACGGCCAGAGAAAAAACAACAGATTATTCAATTAACAATAATGGATCTGAACATGCAGGGACTCTCAGAGTTTATTGTTCAGAACAAACACATTCCTCTGTCGAAAAAGCTGTAAAAATAAGCGGAATTGGCAGAAAAAACCTGGTTAAGATACCCGTCAGGGAAGATTTTTCAATGGACCCTGAAAAACTTAGGGAAGCAATCAGCGAAGATAAAAAGAAGGGCCACATCCCCTGTTGTGTTGTTGCAACCATCGGAACCACCGGAACTACATCTGTTGACCCTGTCAGAGCCATAGGAGAGATCTGCCGTGAAAACGGGATCTGGATGCATGTTGATGCTGCAATGGCCGGTACGGCTCTTATTTTGCCTGAATTTCAATGGATGCTTGATGGCCGGGAATATATCGACAGTTTTGTTTTCAATCCTCATAAGTGGATGTTTACCAATTTCGATTGTACTGCCTATTTTGTAAAGGATGCCGGAGCTCTGATTAAAACATTTGAAATTCTTCCCGAATATCTGAAAACAAGAACAAGAGGAAAAGTAAATGATTACAGAGATTGGGGCGTTCCGCTTGGCAGGAGATTCAGGGCTTTAAAACTTTGGAGTGTAATCAGATCTTATGGCACCAATGGACTTCGTGAAAAAGTAAGGGAACATATCAGTATTGCATCCCGGCTTTCAGAATTGATTTCAAAAGAAGATGACTTTGAAATCCTTGCTCCAGTGGTTATATGCGTTGTTTGTTTCAGGTACGTTCGTACAGGATATTCTGAGGATCAGATTAATGCTTTAAATGAAAAACTGAATCACCAGCTTAATGATACAGGTAAATTATACTTAACCCATACAGTCTTAAACGGGAAATACACTCTCCGGATGGTTACTGCACAGACAAATGTTACCATGCAACATGTTATGAAAGCTTGGGACCAGATCAGGGAAACGGCCCGAAGTTTAAATGATTGAAGTGGTTACAATTGCCTCCGGCCGACTGACATTCCGAATAAATTAATATTGAAGAGTATCTCAAATGTGGGAGAATCATTTATGTTCTTCCATGCAGTCTGAACTCCGCCCGATATCATAAAAGGAATTCTTAAAACATGGAAATCTGTCATAAGTTCAAATCCAAATGATCTGAACGACTCAAGATAATTATGGTAAGAATTAAGTATCAAGCCATTAGCACTGTTGCCATAGTAATAGTTACCTCTTCCTGAGCCATAATCATAAAAAAGGCTGGTACGAATTCTCTTCAAATACAGAAGACTCCAGATATTAAGATCAGGATAAGCAACAGGTAAAAAATAATCAGCCGAGAGAAGTCCCAGTTCTCTTGAATACATATTTTTATAACCACGAGGGAATGATACAAGGTTGCTGAAAAGGTATTCAGCCGGGATTTGCTTTTCTTTTTCAAGCCTGATTTTGATCCCGTTATTTGGAAATATACCAGGGAAATAAAAAACGGTCATTAGTGATGTTTCCGATCCGTAAAGAGCTTTATCGAAAGGGGCGAAAGTATAATTCAGATCTATTATCTGTGCCCATTTTGGATAAATATCCCGTAAAGCCGATCTGTCGTAATTTGAAAAATACAGTCTTGCAGAAAGTATATTCTGACCATAATCATAACTAGTATCATTCTTGAGATAAACATATTTGTTTCTGTAATCCGAAGAAAAAGATGGCCGGAAATATTGGGAAAACCTGCCTGATGAGAAAGAAAGCGGAACTGAGACAGTATTTAAAAAACTTATACCCGGTTTTGTTTCAACGGGGGCGAGGACATTTTGCCCCATTTTATCTATTAACGGGTTGTATCCATAGTCAAGTTGAGACTCAAAAACAGGATACCATCCTTTCCACGTTACCCGGGAATGAAATAAATGCTTTTTATCAGCAGAGTATTCATAACCAACGGAAGTAATCAATGTGCTTAATTGGTTTTGTGACATGAGGGTAATTCCAGGTCTGACAGAAGTGGGATTGGACTTTACCTGTTCCAGATCAGCATAGAATGGCAGCCAGCTGTGAAAATTGAAGAGATGCAGCCACTTTCTGTAGGGCTCAGGCTTATAAACAATATCAGAATTATTATCAGGTGATTGAGGCTTAATATCAAAGCGATTTATCAGAAATGATTTGGAACTCACATGGTTATTTACTGCTCCCGGGATTTTTAAAAAAGTAGTACTGCAGATATTATTTCCGGTGGAGGTATAATCACTGAAAAATATTTTTCCCCCATCAAGGCAGAGATCAGTGGTGCCAAATTCCGATCTGGTCAAAGGGGTTATCTTTCCATCTGAAGTGCGCAGGTAAATATTGTCTGTTCCCGACAGAGAGCTTATAAAAAACAGGGAATCGTTTCTCAGTACTGCCGACTGAAGATCGTTTCTGGCTGGTACAATAAGAGTCTCCCACTTTTGATTTGCAATAGTGAAGGTTATGATTCCTTCTCCTTCTTCAGCTAAGAAAATTGCTGTGATCTTTTCTCCTTCTTCTGTCCATTGCGGATGTTGAAGGTAAACATTTCCGGGTGTACGGACAGATTGAATAACAGTACCGGTCCCTGCATCAATAATGACAAGTTTATTGATGTTGTCAATGGTATTTTCGATAGCACAAATCCTTCTTCCATCATGAGAAACAGCTGCTGACACATATCTTGATTTTCGTGAAAGCTTAAAAGTCATGCCTGTGTTGATATTCATCAGTTTTATGTTGGAATATTCCCTGTTTTCCCATCTTGGATCCGGTTGATTTTCAACCCAAACGAGATTACCGTTTCCATATGAGATCTGTTTTGGGTACATCTGTCCCGGAGTAAGTAATTTCTTTTCTGTTTTTTTAGAAGGATTTATTAATACAATTGAGGAAGGTTCTGATAATGAGGATTTAACTGCAATAATGTTGCCCTGCCCTGCGAAAACCGGAGACTCGTAATTAATATATCTATCCTTTTTTGACTGATTAAGCGGTTCATAGATCACCGGACTGCTTTGAGCAACATCTTTATTCCAGATTGTCTTTAGTGAATCGAATGTTTCCTCATAAAGTCTTTTCTTAGTCAGGTTTGCATTACTTCTAAGGCTAATATTAACCGGGTTTATTGTGAAAGGTTGTTTTGCAGTGTAATCCAATGCTTTGTTCCAGACACTAAGACCATGCTTCGCCTGGGCCCATGTTACCATCTGATAACCGTAACTGTAATAATCAGGGATATAATCTCTGTACGATCCATTGAGAATCTTATCATATTTATACAAAGCTGGTTTGTCAACTATTACAGCTTTAAGTTCTTTCTGGAAAGACGGACTGCGTCCTCTGCCTGATCCTGTTAAAGCTGATTCGGCAAAAACAGCATCACCCTCAAGGAACCATAACGGGAGAAGTGAAGAAATGATTCCTGTGAACTGTTCCCCGAAAAACAGAGACATTCCTTTAGAGAAGCCACTGTTTAATGATTCCAGCTGAAACACGTGTGTGAGCTCATGTACAGCAAGCTGATATTCAGCCGAAAGAGGAATGGTGTTCTGCTCGGGTGTCGGGTATAACTCCATCCTGTGAGGAGCCCATGCGACATACCCGTTTGACCGGGTTGTGTAATTATGAATAATAACCGGGATATTAAACTTTCTTTCAGGGAAAATTGAAACTAATTTTGAATATGCTGCATCCAGCGATTTTGCATAAACAATGCCGCCTAAACCGTATTTCTCGGGATAAATAACTGTGAAGTGGCTGGTTTTTATTTGCTTCCATTTCAGTGAGGCCGGGTCCTGTCCGGTATCATAGTACTGCGAAAAAGCACTGTGCGCAAATAGAAAAAATGTTGATAGTAAAAGGATTAACCTGTATCTCATTGTAGAAATTAATTTGCAAAAGTAACAAAATTAGTGTAGATATTCTACGTTACCTAAGTATGAAAAAAAGCAGTATTTTCGTCCTCGGATATTTTAGAGATATTCTGAAACATAAAGATTACACAGAATGAAGAATTACAGGCAGATTAACAACATAACCGGTTGGGTGGTATTTGTGGCCGCAGCTGTAACATATCTGATGACAATGGAATCAACAGCAAGTCTATGGGACTGCGGAGAATTCATTGCTTCAGGATTTAAACTTGAAGTTGGTCATCCTCCGGGAAACCCTGTTTTTATGATTATGTCACGTTTTTTCACTCTTTTTGCAGGAGGAAATGTGTCAAAAGTTGCTATTATGGTAAATACAATGTCTGCCCTGGCAAGTGCATTTACTATTCTGTTTCTGTTCTGGACAATAACTCATCTTGCAAAAAAGATCATCTTACAAAAAGAAGATCATTTTAATCCCGGAAGAGTTTTGGCTGTAATGGCAGCGGGCGTAGTTGGTGCTTTGGCTTACACTTTTTCAGACTCATTCTGGTTTTCAGCAGTAGAAGGCGAAGTATATGCATCATCATCCTTTTTCACCGCAATCGTTTTCTGGGCAATTCTCAAATGGGAGGATGAGGCTGAGGAGAAGTCTGCCGACAGGTGGATTGTTTTGATAGCTTTCCTGATGGGGCTTTCCATAGGTGTACATCTTCTTAACCTATTGACACTTCCTGGAATAGTGCTGGTATATTACTTTAAAAAATATGAATTTTCATGGAAGGGCTTTATTTTTTCTACGGTTATTTCTATTGTTCTTCTCACTCTGCTGATGTATGGCATAATGCCGGGAGTGGTAACCATTTCTTCACAGTTCGATCTTTTCTTCGTGAATTCTCTGGGAATGCCGGTTAACAGCGGTATGATATTCCATATATTGCTTTTAGCGGTTCTGTTTGTTTTTGCTGTTAAATTTTCTTTTTCCTCAACGAATCGTACTAAGAATGCGGCTTTTGCCATAGCAGCCCTTTTCTTAACGGGAATATGGATACTTTCAGGGTCAGTGATTCTTAATCTTTTGATCTTTATTGTAATCTCGGGTGTCGTCTGGTATATAGCAGGAAAAAACAGAGCTGCTCTTAATCTGGCACTTACCGCAATTATGGTTATACTTATAGGATATTCATCAAATGCTATTATTGTTATAAGAGCCACCGCAGATACACCACTTAATGAAAATAATCCATCAGATCCATTTAATCTTCTGTATTTTCTGAACAGGGAACAATATGGTCAGCGGCCATTATTCAGAGGAGCGGTTTATAATGCTCCTGTTATAAATTACACAGAAGGAAAAGCCAAGTATGCATTGGAGAACGGTAAATATATAATTACAGGACATGATCTTGAACGTGAATACGATCCAAGGTTTATTGCTCTTTTCCCCAGAATGTGGAGCGATCAGCCCGAACACGAGCCGATTTATGAAGAATGGGGAAGGGTTAAAGGAACTCCAATACAGGTTACGGACCAGAATGGAGATAAAAAAGTAGTTAAAAGACCGACTTTTGGTGAGAATCTTAATTATATGTTCTCTTACCAGTTCGGATACATGTACTTCAGATATTTCATGTGGAATTTTTCAGGTAAACAAAACGATACACAGGGAACAGGAGGCGTGGTAAATGGAAACTGGATAACCGGAATTAAGTTTATTGATGAGCCCAGACTGGGAACTTCCGATTTGCCAAGGGACATGAAAAACGATACCTCAAGGAATAAATATTTTCTTCTTCCGCTTATTCTTGGATTAGCCGGAATGTTCTATCAGCTCAACCGCGATTACAGGAACTGTGGGATAATCCTCATCCTTTTCGTAATGACCGGAATTGCTATTGTATTCTATCTGAACCAATACCCAAATCAGCCAAGGGAGAGAGATTATGCTTATGCCGGATCTTTTTATTTTTTCGCGGTCTGGATTGGTCTGGGAGTTCTTTCTCTTTTTGAAGGATTATCAAAAATTACCAGTGAGAAAATTGCTGCTCCTGTAGCAGGGGCATTATGTTTTCTTGCCGTTCCGGTGATAATGGGAGCACAAGACTGGGATGACCACGACAGATCAGGCCGTTATCTTGCCAGAGATGTTGCATTTAATTACCTGAACTCATGTGCCCCCAATGCGATACTTTTTACAAATGGCGACAATGACACTTTCCCTTTATGGTATGCACAGGAAGTTGAAGGGGTAGGAACTGATATAAGGGTGTGCAATCTGATGCTACTGAATACTGACTGGTACATCAACCAGATGAAGAATAAAGCATATACATCTGATCCTCTTCCAATTACTCTTCCTGTTAAGAAATATTACGACGGAATAAATAATCAGGTTTATATAAACCCAAAAACCAAAGATCCTGTTGATATTTCTACAATAATCGATTGGGTAAACAGCGATAACAAGGCAACCAAGTTGCAACTTTCCTCTTCTTCAGAAATAGGCGAAGTACTCGATATGATACCCTCAAGAACAATAAGGATTCCCGTTGATAAAGAAAAGGTCCTTGCCTCAGGAACTGTTAGACCAGAAGACGCAGATAAGATAGTTCCTTACATTGATATTAAACTTAAAGGAAGCGCTATCCTTAAAAGTCAGCTGATCGTATTGGATATTCTGGCACATAATGACTGGAAGCGGCCAATATATTTTGTTACAGGGTATCACAGTGATGCTTTGGGTCTGGAGGAATATTTTCAGCTTGAGGGTCTTGCCTACAGACTGGTTCCAATAAAATCGCAGAATAAAAACTGGTTGGATTATGGTAGGATAAATACAGATATTTTGTATCAGAATATGATGAAAAAATTTGTTTGGGGCGGAGCTAAAGAAAAGGGTGTAAATATTGATTATAACCATAAACGGACTATTATCGTTGTTAAAGCCCGTTTAAATTATGCCAGGCTCGCTAAAGCACTTTCTGACGAAGGGAAAAATGAGAAAGCTATCGGGGTTCTTAATAAATGTATGGAAGAACTACCTCTTTCAAAAATTCCTTACGATCCTTATATGGCTGATGTAATCGGTTCATATTTTGCCGCCGGAGATACTGCAAAAGCTGTAGATATGACGAAAGCTTTTTGTGACTATTACTATGAAATACTAGATTATTATCTTAAACAGAAACCATTTATCATCTCTTCGGCAGAGTTCGAAATTCAAACCGCAATTCAATATACTGCGAGAGTTGCAGGTTTCTGTGCTGAAAATGGTAAAGCAGAAATGGCTGAAGAGATAAATAAGAAGTTAGAGGGCTATTACGGGAATTATGTTAAGATACAGCAACCTGCCTCAAAGTAAAACCGGGTTCAGTATAAATTTGGAACCTGAATCTCAGTATTAAGATATTTTTCAAGGAGGAAAAATATCTTTTCAGGATAGATAGGTTTCAAAACATATTCATTGCATCCTGCAATATATGCTTCAGTTTTTGTCTGTTCAGAAGAATATGCTGTGATTATTATTACCGGGGTATTTCTTCTCTCTTTCCGGAATATTCTTATGCAGTCAATCCCGTTAATCATGGGAATAAGAAAATCCATGAAAACGATATCTATATTAGTGTCCGGCTGATTTATAAAATCAACAAACTCTTTTCCGTTTTTAAAAATTTTAAGATTCGCACCGGAATTTTTTAATAGAGTTTCATAATATCTGATCGATGGCAAATCATCCTCAACAATAATAATATTCTTTCCGGTAAAATATAAATTATTGATATTCAATCCCATTATAAGAGGCAATTAATTTTACATAAAAATACGATAACTTAACCAGCACAAACATGCTGGTATTTGTAGTTGTTAACAATTTATCAACATTTTTGGGTTCATGGAAACCTTAGATATTTGGTTTCCTGAATAAAATTGTGCAATTTCGTATTGAAAATCCCGGATATCATGTTAAAACCAATGCGATTTATCAGAACCTCAATCCTTTCATCAGGACTGATCTTTTTAATGGGGAACTTATATAGCCAGGGCGGATTTGATAATCCGACCAGAGCGTTATATATATTTGACCTTGCAAAATATATTGATTACGGGCCGGGGTTTGCTGATTCATCAACTTTTAAAATCGGAGTTCTGATAGGTGATTATGACCTGGTATCGGAATTGGCAAACCTTGCAAAAACAAGAACTAAAATTCAGAATAAACCGGTTGTTATTATCGGATTCAAAAAAATTGAAAGCATCACTCCTACTCAGGTTTTATATCTTAACAAAAACGCTGACTTTAATCTGGAGAAGGTTAAGAACAAGATTGAAGGACATCAGACAATGCTGATTTCGGAAGGATATGAATTCAGGGAGTCAATGATGAATTTCATAGTTGTAAATAATAAACCCAGGTATGATATAAATGAAGAGATGATCAAAAAGGCTGGTATGGCGGTGCCTCCGGAACTCCTGTTCATGGCGATAAAGACAAAAGAAGACTGGCAGAATCTTTTTGATATAGCAAGTAAGGAGATTGAGGTTCAGAAAGAAACGATTAAACAACAGCTTGAAACAATAGATGTACAGAAGCTGGAGATCCTAAAACAGAAGTCTTTGCTTGACAGTCTGGACAAACAAATTGCTGAGAAAGAAAAATCGCTTAATGAAAAGCAAAAGGTACTTGACAGGCAATTTGTTCAGATAAGTAAACAGCAGGGTGAAATTTCAATTCAGAAACAGACAATTGTAGTTCAGCAGAAAGAGGTACAGGTACAAAAAGATACATTATCGAACCAAAAGGAAAAAATTGTTCTTCAGATAGCAAAGATGGATGAACAGCTGAAAAAAATAGGAGAACAGGAAGGGAAAATTAAGCTTCAGCTTGCGACTCTGGAAAAGCAAAAACTGATCCTTTACTTTGTTCTTTTCGTTCTTCTTCTGGTCAGTTTTCTTGGATATTACATTTACCGGAGTTACAAAATCAAGAAGGAAGCCAATATTAAGCTGGAGGAAAAGAACAGGACAATTTCGGCTCAAAAAGATGAGATCGAGAAACAAAAAGATCTGGCTGAAGCTCAACGAGATCAGATCGCTTACCAGAAAAAACATATAACCGACAGTATAATATATGCCAAAAGGATACAGACTGCCCTTATTCCTTCTCTGGAACTGTTCAGTGATAAGCTTGAACACTTTGTATTGTATAAACCTCTGGCAATAGTGAGCGGTGACTTTTATTGGGTAAGTGCTCAGGGTAACTTACAGGTAATAATCGCTGCCGACTGTACCGGCCATGGTGTTCCGGGAGCATTTATGAGCATGCTTGGGGTTACTATGCTTAACGAGATTGTAAATGGTAAACATATACTTATGCCTGACCAGATTATTGAAAATCTCCGGGAAGGAATCATAAAGGCATTAAAACAGGTTGCTGAAGAGGATAGTATTAAAGACGGAATGGACATTGCCATCTGTGTTGTCGATTTTGAGAAAAACATTCTTTGGTATGCCGGAGCCAACAACCCGTTGTATTTGGTTAGGGGCACTGAACTTATTCATTACAGAGCCGATAAAATGCCTGTTGCGATTCATTACCGAATGACACCGTTTACTCTTCAAAAGATTGATCTTCAGAAAGGGGATGCATTTTATATATTCTCTGATGGTTACTGCGATCAGTTTGGCGGACCAAAAGAGAAGAAATTCATGTCGATGCAACTTAGAGAAACGCTTGTTGCAATGGCAGGAAAACCAATGCTTTATCAGGGGGAAAGGTTAAATGAAATATTTGAGGAATGGCGTGGAGACAATCCTCAGGTCGACGATGTGACTGTAATAGGTGTCAGATACTAACTAACGGCAAGTGTATTTTGTTGTAAGAGTTCCTGTTGTAATAGGTGACTTAGCTTCAATAGCAATCAGAGAAGCTCCACAATATTCTGTTTCACTTCCGCTTGTAACTGTACCGGTTGAAGAATCAGTTTCTACCAGTTTACAGAATTTACAATCACTCAAAGCTGTACAGGATGTAAAAGCCCATGCAATAAACAGAAATGATGCTCCAAATAGTAGTTTTCTTTTCATAACAATAGTATTACGTTTCAAAGATACAAAAACTCTTTTCTTTTAAAACAGAATTAAAGCAAAAAGGTTGATTATATGAAATATTGAAGAGAATGATGCATCAATCTGAAAATTTGTCAGTCATTAAAACAGGAATGAAAAAATTTATAAATTGCATTAAAAATTTATAGTCATGGAAGATTCAAAAATGAAAAAGCATGTAACCGTGGTCGGAGCGATTCAAATCGGATTAGGGATCCTTGGCCTGATAGGAGCTGTTTGCTCTTTTTTCCTGTTTACTTTTCTGATAGGAGTGGTTGGTAATGAGGATGTTCCAAAAATGATATTTAGTTTTCTGCGAGTTTGTGCCCCATTACTGATCGGATTCTTATCAACATTAGGTCTGGTTGGAGGAATAGGTTTACTTGGTTTTAAACCATGGGCCAGATATATTGTAATAGTCGTTTCAGCGCTCGGATGTCTGAACATCCCAATCGGAACATTAAAAGGGGTTTACTTCTTATGGGTTTTACTTCAGGATGAAACTATTAAGTTATTTGAGAACAAATGAAAAAGTTAATTACAGGAAAGGGGTTGGGTTTTTAAATTCAACCCCTTTTTTTTATTCATAGAACCACAAATTGACTTATTTTTGTCAGGAGAACAAAATCTAAAAATTATGGCTGACGACAATAAGATCATTTTTTCGATGTATAGGGTTGGAAAATCATTTCCTCCTCACAGACAGGTGCTTAAAGATATATCTCTGTCGTTTTTCCTTGGAGCAAAAATCGGAATCATTGGCTTGAACGGATCCGGGAAATCAACTCTGCTGAAAATTATTGCCGGTCTGGAAAAGGAATATCAGGGAGAGGTTACATTTCTTCCCGGGTATTCTGTAGGACTTCTTTCGCAGGATCCTCTTCTGAATGAAACCCGCACTGTACGCGAGATCGTTGAAGAAGGAGTGAAAGATACAATGGCAATTATTAAGGAATATGAACAGATAAACAACAGCTTTGGAGAGCCGGCGGTTTATGAAAATCCCGACAAGATGCAGCAACTTATGGACAGGCAGGCCGTGCTTCAGGAGAAGATCGATTATAGCGATGGCTGGAATATTGAACATAAACTTGAACGGGCCATGGACGCATTAAGATGTCCTGAAAGTGATGCCAGGGTAAATGTTTTATCAGGAGGCGAACGAAGAAGGGTAGCTTTATGCCGTCTTCTCCTTCAGCAACCCGATGTTCTTCTTCTTGATGAACCAACCAACCACCTCGATGCAGAATCGGTACAGTGGCTCGAAACAACACTTAAACAATATCATGGCACGGTTATTTGTATAACCCATGACCGGTATTTTCTCGATAATGTTGCCGGCTGGATACTCGAACTGGACAGAGGTGAAGGAATTCCATGGAAAGGGAACTATTCCTCATGGCTTGAACAGAAAACAAAAAGATTTGAAGTTGAGGAAAAAGGAAATGTTAAGAGAAGAAAAATTCTGGAACGGGAACTTGAATGGGTGAGAATGTCTCCGAAAGCCCGAAGGGCGAAATCAAAAGCCAGGCTAGGGGCTTATGAGAATCTTCTTAATCAGGATGTCAAGCAGAAGGAAGAGAAACTCGAGATTTTCATACCAAATGGTCCAAGACTTGGTGATAAGGTAATAGAAGCTAAATCAGTTACAAAATCGTTTGATGATAAATTGCTGTTTGACGATCTTGAATTTAGTCTTCCCCCAAACGGAATAGTTGGTGTCATCGGACCAAACGGAGCAGGAAAGACTACTCTCTTCAGAATGATTATGGGACAGGAGCATGCAACAAAAGGAACATTTACAATTGGCAACACTGTTGTTCTCGGATATGTTGATCAGGCACATGCTGCTATTGATCCGGCGAAAAGTGTTTACGAGGTAATTTCGCAGGGACAGAACGATGTTATGGTAGGAAACCGTCTTGTAAATGCAAGAGCTTATGTAGCACGATTTAACTTCACAGGAGCAGATCAGGAAAAGAAATGTGGTGTTCTTTCAGGAGGAGAGAGAAATAGGCTGCACCTGGCTCTGACGCTTAAATCAGGGGCAAATGTTCTTCTTCTTGATGAACCCACCAATGATATTGATGTAAATACCCTGAGGGCGCTCGAGGAAGGACTTGAAAACTTCGCCGGATGTGCTGTTATTATTTCCCACGACCGATGGTTTCTCGATCGGGTAACAACTCACATGCTCGCATTTGAAGGTAATTCCAAAGTTGTTTGGTTCGAAGGTAATTATTCCGACTATGAAGAAAACCTGAAGAAGAGAGTTACTGATACTACGCCCGCAAGAATAAAGTATAAGAAGCTGGTGTAGAACGACAATAAGACGGAGTTTTATAAAGACAAAAGACAAAAGTCACAAGACAAAAGTAAAAACAGATACATTCCTTTGATGAAAACAACTACCCTATCAACATTAACAGCGATCCTTTTAACAATTATTTTAACAACCCAGGTAGCGTGGGTCAGATCGGAACCCGATTTCCTTCAGAGAAAAAAACGGTAAAAGATCCTGTTACAGGAACTCTGCTAACTTTTCTTACAAGCAAACCTGCTGGTGATTCAAAGATTTACCAGACTCATAATCAATGGACAGCTGATGGCAACTGGGTTATCTTCCGGTCAAACAGGGTGAAAGGTGAAGCTATGGCTGTCAATGAGAACACTGGTGTTATTGTTCAGGTGAGTGAGGGTGGTTTTACCGGGATGCTGAATGTTGCCAGAAAATCAATGAAACTCTATTTCATGAGGAACCTGCCGCGCGACCCAAATTCTACTGTCCGGGGCGGAGGACCGGTTCAGGTGATTGAAGTTGATCTGGCAAAACTTTTTGCTGACAGTGAGGCAGGAAAATTAAAGACGGCTTCTGAATATCAGCGCGTGTGCGGTACAACTCCTGCCGAGATGGGTGCAGGCGGCGATATGGCTCTTGATGGAGATGAAGAAGTAGTCTATTTCAGGGTAGGGAAAGAGGAATCTGCAAAACACCTTCCGGAAGGAACAAAAATTGAACCCAATTTCGGACCAAGGAATATGGGAGCAGGTCCGGCCGGACTGGGAAGTATGAATATTAAAACCGCCGAGACAAAATTTGTAGTTGCCGTGCCGTTCCAGGTAGGTCATATCCAGACCAATCCATGGGTTCCCGGAGAAATTGTCTTCTGTTGGGAGACAGGAGGCAAAGCTCCTCAACGAACATGGACCGTAATGGCTGATGGTACTGGCTTAAGACCCTTGTATCCTGAATCTCAATACGAATGGATAACACACGAAGCTATAATCTCAAAAGATGAAGTGGCAATCGCAATTATGGGTCACCGGAAAGTTGGTACCCCTGTTTTGGCAGATGACCCGAAAAATCCAGGACAAGAGATTGGCTGGGGCCCATCAGGTACACGAGATAAACCAACCGGGCTGGGAATAGTAAATCTCAGAACCCGTGAGATGACAATTGTTGGTCAAACACCTTCAGGCAGCGGACTATGGCATGTAAATGGCTCCTCAGATGGCCGCTGGGCAGTCGGGGATGATTTTGTCCGTAATATATATCTGATTGACAGGCATACCCATGAGATGATCCTGCTTTCTGCAGGTCATAAGGAAACTGCATCGGACCATCCCCATCCTACTTTCAGTTCAGATGGTACAAAGATTGAGATTCAGTCTGCGATGCTGTCAGAGGATAATAAGTCAATGAATATTTGTATTATCCCGGTACCGGAAGCATGGCTTAAGAGGAAGTATTAGGACTATTTCAGAATTCCTATAGCAATTCCGGCAACCGGTGAAACTCCCGAGAAATCGATATTTTTCATATTTTTATACTTTGTGAAGTCAGTTTCGTTCTTATACTTACTCAGTTTTATATTTCCACCGACAAAAAAGTCGATTGCAAGTACTTTAAAAAGAGGTAATTTATAACCAAGAATAACCCCTCCGGCAAATATATTCAGATGCTGGTAAACTTTCTGATCAACCATTTCAAATACTCCGGGATTATTTTCTACCATTTGTTTGGTAATTCCGGTAATGGACAAATTTCTGAACATTAATTGAGGAGCCGCATATAATCCCAAAGGTGCTTTTTGCCTTCCAGGTTGATTTGCCAGAAGGTAATTCCGGAACTGAACAATTACTCCGCCACCTGACATTACTTCGCCCTGGTAGGAAGTGTATTGATTGCTTACTCTATCGAACATTGCAAAACTCTGATTTGAAAAGTAGTAATTTGACAAGCCCTGTTTTGTTGAATAGGTTGCCATACCAGTGACATTCACAGAAAACCTTGGATTTAAAACCCTTTCATAGGATAAACTAAATGTTCCTTCAAGAATCCTTACCGGGTCAAATGAAATAGTTGAATTATAAACCGGAATAAATTCCGGAACCTGTTCCTTGTAAAGATCAACCTCGGCCTGTTGATGACTTTCCAATGGAGCCACCTGTTTCTGACTGACTTTGTATAAAGAATCAATCTCATTTACTTTTTTTGTCATTTGCTGAGGATTAAAATCCATTGAATTAATCTTAGAGTTCAACTCAGTAAGTTTAATATCAAGTTCCTTAGGTTTGGCTTCCCAAAGTTTAATTTTGGTATCCAGAAGCTCCAGTTTTGAATCGAGAAGCTGTAATTTAATATCAAGCATCTGCGATTTTTGTGTAATGGAATCCTGCCCGTAAGATTTTGACGCAGGGGTAACGATAAGCATTAACCCAATAAAGATCATTAGCTTAAAAAGATTTTTTTTCATAGCAATTAGTTTTTAGTTTGACTGTAGGTTTGTATTCTGATAATTATATTTGATACTTCGGGTTAGTTGGGTATATAATGCAAATATCCTGCCAATCTTGCTTAACGAGTTTGTCTCAAACGTATTAATCTTTCAGAAGACAATCAGAAAAATGAATTGCGAAGCATCTTTTCTGAAATCAATTTGTAAATCTTGGTATAGTGAATTCATAAAACCGGGATACTTAAAGCGGTAACCAGAGCAGGCAAAATCAAACAGGCATGCTGTTAATTTATTAACACTTTGATATTCAATATTTTGTTATCTAATCATACTTCCGGATTAGAAATATTATCTTAAATTTACTAAATAGAAGTTTGTCAGTAAATGGGAAATGCTTTCTAAATACATTTCAGTATGACAGAAAATACGGATAAATTGAAGCTTCTGATTGATAAATTGGAAGCTGTAAGTAAAAGACAGGAAGCTTTTTCCAGAGAGTTAGCAGGAATCAGGGAAGAAATTAACTGGTTAAGAGAAGCAGAAAAAAAGTCTGTTAATGACAATCAGGAACCAACAGGAGAAAAACCTGTTGTATCAACCCACACTGAGATTAATAAAGAGGGAATACCCTTAGTTGGTCAGAAAGTTGTAATTCAGACAATAAAAGAACCACTTAAACATCCTGCTTCAAAAGTCAGCGAACCTCAGCAGATTCAGGCCGATCTCGAAAAATTTATTGGCGAAAACCTCATAAATAAGATCGGAATAATAATCACAGTGATTGGTGTAGCTATAGGTGCAAAATATGCAATAGATCACGATCTCATCAGCCCTTTAACCAGGATCATTCTGGCTTATCTGGTTGGGGTTGGTTTGCTTTTCTTCGCCCTTCGTCTAAAGAAGAAATACGAAAATTTCAGTGCAGTTTTATTGAGCGGTTCTATGGCTATAATGTATTTTGTAACTTATGCAGCCTACAGTTTTTATCAATTGTTTCCTCAGAGTATTGCTTTCATTCTTATGGTAGTCGTTACAGCATTTACCGTGACTGCCGCGATTAAATATAACAGACAAGTTATAGCTCACATTGGATTGGTAGGGGCTTATGCTGTACCATTCCTTTTGAGTGAAGGTTCAGGAAATGTTGTGATCCTTTTCAGTTACACTGCTATTATCAATATTGGAATCCTTGTTATCTCATTTAAGAAATACTGGAAGCCCCTTTATTATTCATCCTTCCTGATAACATGGTTAATGTATTTGGCATGGTTTGGTTCTAAATATGAAACAGCTGAATTCTTTGGAGTAGCTCTGGTTTTTCTTTCAATAAATTTTTTGATTTTCTATCTGATGTTTCTTTCATATAAATTGATACAAAAAGAGAAGTTTGATGTTTATGATATTGTTCTCCTTCTGATAAATTCTTTTATCTTTTATGGGATTGGGTATGCTATCTTGTCCAAACATGATACCGGTATGCACTTATTGGGCGTTTTTACCCTTTGTAATGCTGTTGTTCACTCAATTGTAAGTATTTCGGTTTTCAGGCAAAAACTTGCTGATAGGAACCTATATTTTCTGGTTACAGGATTGGTTTTAGTATTCATAACCATAGCTGTACCGGTACAGTTAAATGGAAACTGGGTAACTCTGCTATGGGCCGGAGAGGCAGCCTTACTCTTCTGGATTGGAAGAACAAAAGGGGTTCCTTTCTATGAATACATTTCTTACGGATTAATGTTTCTGGCTTTCTTCAGTATTCTTCATGACTGGACCACCTGTTACAGTTTATATGTTCCTGATAAGCCTGAAACAAGATTAATCCCTCTGCTGAATATAAATTTCCTCTCCTCTTTGTTATTCATAGTCTCGTTTGGATTTATTAATCTTCTGAACCGGAACACAAAATACCCCTCCCCATTTACAACCAGGAATGAACTTTTGAGTCTTGTTTCTTTTTCAATTACAGCATATCTGCTCTTTGTACTTTATTTTTCACTTAAAATGGAAATATCAACCTGGTTCAACCAATTATACATCGATTCTTATATAAATGATGATCGTGCAGTAAACCCGGCAAAATACTGGAACAGAGATTTACCAAATTTTAAAACAATATGGATAATAAATTATTCCTTCTTATTTTTCTCAGTTTTGACTTATGTAAACAGAAAAAAGCTCAAAAGCATGAATCTTGGTCTGATAACGCTGGCCTTTAGTGCAGTTTTGATGATAGTTTTTCTCTTTATGGGTCTATATATCCTGAGTGAATTAAGAGAAACCTGGATGAATCACACATTATCGGAATACTATCACAGGGGCAATTTTAATATCGGAATGAGATATGTTTCATTTGCTTTTGCAGCGTTGTTATTGGTCTCCTCATACTTACATATTAAAGAGGATTTTCTGAAGGAATTTGTATATTATGATCTGAAAATCGCTTTCGATCTTTTGCTTTATACAACTCTGATTTGGATTTTGAGTAGTGAGCTGATCTCGTGGATGGATATTATGCATTCCACCCAATCCTATAAACTGGCATTAAGTATACTCTGGGGAGTGTATTCTTTATTTTTAATTGGTTTGGGAATCTGGAAGAGGAAGAAACACCTCAGAATAGGTGCAATAGTTTTGTTTGCAATTACGCTGATAAAACTCTTTTTCTATGATCTTTCGCATCTGGACACTATCTCCAAAACCATTGTTTTTGTTACCCTGGGAATACTGCTTCTGATAATTTCATTTCTTTACAACAAGTATAAGTATGTTATTATCGCAGATGTTGAGGTTTAGATAGTCAAAAATGGAACTGAAGATTCTGTAAATTTAGTTGATCGTTTGAATCATAAAATAAGCGCATTCAGCAACTATATCGCTGTTTGCGCTTTTTGATCAGTAGCCCTACCAGGAATCGAACCTGAATCTAAGGTTTAGGAAACCTCCATTCTATCCATTGAACTATAGGGCCAAAATCAGTCGCAAAAGTAGAATTTTTTTTCATCAAATCAAACTGCAAACCACAAACCGCGTACCACACGCCCAACTTATTGATTATTTTGATAAATGGCAGATCTTTCATACTTTCACCTCATCAAATATTATTATCATGAACTGGATAGATGCAACTATAGTCGTTATTCTCATTTTGTCGATGGTAATGGGGTTTATTAACGGACTGGTAAAGGAAGTAGCTTCTCTTGCAGCATTGATTCTAGGGATTTGGGGCGCTATTAAATTCTCAAGCTTTACTGCTGCGAAACTTTACGACTATTTTGATATGACCGGAAAATATGTCGGGATAATTGCATTTATTATCACATTTATGATTATTGTTGTTATAATACATTTTATCGGAATAATTGCCGATAAAATTGTAAGTGCAGTTTCTCTTGGCTTTGTAAACAGGCTGCTTGGAATAGTTTTCGGACTTCTAAAATCTGTTTTGATAATGAGTGTGTTCTTCGTAGTACTTAAGGCTATTGATTCGCATAAGCCATTCCTTCCGAAAGACAGAATCGAAGAATCGATGTTCTTTAATCCAATCTCAGATATTGCTCCGGTAATTTTCCCGATAATTGGAGAGGGCGGTTTTGGTCAGAGTTTTGACAGATTTAAAAAGAAGCCAGAAGAGGTTACTATCTGACCCTGTTTGCTATATTTGCAATTCCAAAAAAGCTATTATGAATTTTGTTGAAGAACTGAAATGGAGAGGCATGATACATGATATTATGCCAGGTACAGAAGAATTACTCAATAAGGAAAAGATAAGCGGATATATAGGATTCGATCCTACTGCCGACTCACTGCATATTGGTCACATGGTGCAGGTAATGCTGCTAATGCACTTCCAGCGCGCAGGACATACTCCAATCGCACTGGTTGGAGGAGCAACAGGGATGATTGGTGATCCTTCAGGCAAATCGGAAGAGCGTAACCTGCTCGATGAGGCATCTCTCAGGAAAAACCAGGAAGGAATTAAAAAACAACTCGCAAAATTTCTTGATTTCCAGTCGGAAAAAAATAATAGGGCCATTATGGTAAATAACTATGACTGGATGAAGGAGTATTCATTCCTGGGTTTTATCAGGGATATTGGCAAACATATAACTGTTAATTATATGATGTCGAAGGACTCAGTTAAGAAACGAATAGGATCTGAATCTAAAGATGGTATGTCTTTTACAGAGTTTTCGTATCAGCTTGTTCAGGGTACCGATTTTCTTCACTTGTATACTAATAACAATTGCCGTCTCCAGATGGGCGGTTCTGATCAATGGGGAAATATTGTTACAGGAACAGAACTTATACGCCGTAAAGCAGGGGGTGAGGCTTTTGCCCTTACCTGTCCGCTTATAACAAAGTCAGATGGGACAAAATTTGGGAAAACAGAATCGGGAAATGTATGGCTCGATCCTGAAAAAACCAGTCCTTATCAGTTTTACCAGTTCTGGCTGAATGTCTCAGATGAAGATGCCGCAAAATACATTAAGATCTTTACCATTCTGGGTCAGAAAGAGATTGAAGAGATTGTAACAGAGCATAATAAAGCTCCTCATGAACGATTATTGCAGAAAAGGCTTGCAGAGGAGGTAACTGTGATGGTACATTCCCGCAGTGACTTTGATGGCGCTGTTGAGGCATCTCAGATTCTCTTTGGTAAGGGAACTACCGAATCGCTCAAAAAAATGACTGAGAGTACCTTTCTGTCTGTTTTTGAAGGGGTCCCGGTATTTGATGTTAATATGACAATCCTTCTAAATGGCGTCTCTATTGCAGATCTTTGTGCAGAGCACACTCAGGTATTTACATCAAAGGGGGAGTTAAGAAGACTTGTTCAAGGTGGCGGATTGAGCTTAAACAAGGAGAAAATTGAAAATCCAGATACAATTATACTCAAAGAATCACTTCTTAATGATAAGTACCTTCTTGTTCAGAAAGGGAAGAAAAACTATTACCTGATAAGGGTAAGCTGAAGGTTATCTGAAAATATCAGCTACTAAAATTGAGACATCATCAAAGGTTGAAGGGTTTTTATGAGGTAACCCAAGTTCCTTTATCATAGCTTTTATATTATTTTCAACCGGCTTTGTATTTGAAATGTGTCGTATAATTACTTTTGTCCCGATATCTTTTCCATCATCTCCTTTTAACTCGGAGAGCCCGTCGGTATAGCAAACTATCTTGGTATAGCCGGTAATTAATATTTTAGATTCTACTACTTTAGGTATTTCATCGAGCATACCTAATCCGACGCAACAAGCATTAAGATACCGGGTTTCTCCAGTAACTGTATTGTAAAGAACAGGGGGATTATGTGCAGCATTTATATATTCCAGTACACCGCTTTCGTGATCATATCTTGCAACGAAGAATGTTATAAATTTTTCACCCCCTGCATTTGATACTACAATTGAGTTCAGTTTGGTAACAAGTATTTCAAGGTCAATTTCATTTGTTAAAAGAGCTCTCAGACTTGCCTGGAAGTTTGACATCAATATTGCTGCAGCCATTCCTTTTCCCGATACATCGGCAATACAAAACCCTGTTTGTGTTTCCGACAGTTTCATGCAATCGTAATAATCACCTCCGACTTCAAAATGAGGATAATAAAACCCATGAACAATTAGTTTGGGGTTTTTAGGCATTTGACTATTATCGGGAATAAGCAGATTCTGCATCCGGGCAGCAAGCTCTAATTCTTTCTTCATAGCTTCCTGACTCAGGCTTTCCTTAAAAAGGCGGATATTTTCGATAGCGACTATTATAATGCTTGATATAGTCTGAATGAAATTAAGATGCTTGATTATTGGGCTCATTCCCTCGCCCTCTTCCTCTATATCGCCAATAAAAACAAATGCCAGGTGGACATTGTTGTTAAAAACCGGGACGATCATATCAACCCCTTTAAATCCAAGGTCGGGTGTGTCAAATACAATCTCGTTAATTTTAAGCAGACTGGATTCTATATCAATTGTCTCCATCTTTTTGGGGAAGCCTCCGTTCAGAAGACACTCCCATGTATCTGAACGTTTAAAAATCAGAATTTTTCCTATCCCCAGGTTTTTTCTGAGAATATTTTCATATTTATGGAGAAGGTCTTCCGTTGGCAGATTGGCATTGATCGATAATGTGATATCAAGCAAGGCATCTAATTTATACCTGGATAACTTAAATCTGTCCGTTGGAGCCTTTTTACCTTCCATAATAGATTTTATCCCTTTACTCTTTCGACGTAGGTCTTATTGCTGGTATCGATTTTGATTTTATCGCCGGTATTTACAAACAATGGAACCATAATAGTCGATCCGTTCTGAACTTTAGCGTGTTTCAGGGTATTTGTTGCTGTATCGCCCCTCAGTCCAGGTTCAGAATAAACTACTTCCATAACAACGAACTGAGGAATATCAACTGAAAGAACAGTTTCGGTATCGGCATGTACAACTATCTCAACACTTTGTCCTTCGAGGAGAAATTCAAAATTATCAATCAATGTTTCTGAAACATGAATTTGTTCGAAGGTCTCAAGGTGCATGAAATAGTATCCCATATCGTCCTTATAAAGATACTGGTAAGGACGCCTTTCAACTCTTGCCAGGTTAACTTTTGTTCCTGATGAAAAGGTATTATCAATAACTCTTCCGTTTTTAAGGCTTTTAAGTTTTGTGCGGACGAAAGCCGGTCCTTTGCCTGGTTTAACATGCTGAAATTGCACAATCGTATAAAGGTCATTGTTAAATTCAATGACTAATCCATTTCTAAAATCTGCGGTACTTGCCATAAATGTTTAAGTTATTCTCTATGTTAAATTTAATTATTTTTTAATTATTTCAAGCGGGTACACCAATCCTTCGTAACTTGTAATTTCGGTAGAAAATGACCCAACAAAGATATCAAAACTGATCTTAACCGGTAAAAAATTTTTATCGGCTGAAAACCAGAACGAAACATCATCTTCGGTTTTGAAAAGACGTCCCTTTTCTGTTACCGGATTAAATTTATAGCATTTGATTCTTCCAACTTTCGTTCTTATCTCATCTATACCTACATACTTCAGTCTTATTGGATAAAGCTCGTCAGTGAACCAGGTTGCAATTGTATTCAGCCCTCCTAATTTCAGATTGCTGTCAACCGGAAGAATATGATTTCGGAAATAGTAGAAACAGGAAAGAATATCATGAATTCCTTTTGGAGCGATATGGATTCCGGTCAGATCACTTGTGAGAATTGCAGAATCGGCTCTTGATTTATGGTCAAATAAAACAATATTATATCTTCTGTATCTTCCTTCATGGACGTTTCTGATTGACTTCACCGGAAGTTCCGTAACAGGATCAATGAAGCTTTCATAAATATCGAGTACTTTATAAAGAGCATCTGCAATCCCCGTTGTTTTCGCTGTTATTTTTGAATGCCAGACCTCTTTTCCGTTTAATGTATCACTATCAAGTTGTAGAGTTGTGTATCCTCCGGTAATGAAACCATATTGAATTGAATAGGTAACTTTTTCGCCAGGTTTATATGTTAATATCTGTCCCCATGAGGAAGATGTCATTAACATTGTCAGACTTATGATATAAAGAATCCTTTTCATATTTAACTATGAGTCCAAACGGTTCTTCTTCAATTATTATTATCCAAGAATATTCTTTCTTGGCTTGGAAGTTATAAAATCTTTTAGATAAAACGGTTCAAAGTACGCAATATTCTCATAAAGATGGTCATTAATTGCCTTATATACTGGATGGTACATGTGAGAAGCAGATATGCGAAAATCATCCTCAAAACGTATATTGGTTCGTTTAATTATTTCTTTACATTTTGATGCTCCGTCACCAAAAAGAACAATCTTTTGTGATTCCGGAATGTTGCTGAAGGTATTCTCATTGATTATTTCTGCCGAAATATTTTTTATGATTTTTCCTTCCGCATCATAAATTGCATAATAAACCTCCATTCTTCTTGCATCCAGCATCGGACAGAACAGTGCGTTTTTCCCATCCTGTGAACTTGCGTTTTTAAAGTCTTTGATACCCCAGAACATGGAAAGCATTGTTTCTATACCTATTAGCGGTATTGATGCGGCATACGCTATTCCTTTTGCTACAGAAACGCCAATCCGTAAGCCGGTGTAGGAGCCGGGCCCCTTACTGACTGCAACAGCATCAAGGTTGCCCGGCTTGAGATTATTTTCTTTAAGAACTTCATCAATAAATACGGTAAGTAAAGAAGCATGCGACTTCTGATCATTGCTTTCTCTCAATGAAACAACTCCGTCACTATCACATAATGCAACTGAGCAAAGGTTTGTTGCTGTTTCAAGACATATAATCATGTTTTGAAAGGGATGCCAGGTATCTATTTAATCTTAAAGAGCTCTTCTTTTTTAACAACTTCGATAAGCGTACTGTCAGATAATTTTTTGCTGATAGCACTGAACGGGGCAGAAATTACGCGGTCATTTACAGAAATCCCTGACTGAATCTCAATATAACTATTATCCTGGATGCCTGTTTTAACATCTTTGGCAAGAGCATACTCACCGTCAGTAATAAAGACAAGTGTACGGATATCCTTATTGGAAACTGTAGTTGATATTTTTGTAGTATCTGTACGTGTTGTTACAGATTGAATTGGAACTGTGATTATATCTGCTTTCGAAGAAGTTTGAATATCAACTGATGCCGACATACCCGGACGGAAGGGATTTTTATCGCCGGCATCAACAAGTTTTTTATATGATTCCGGAAGAACGAGTATCTTAACGTCGAAGTTAGTAACCTGATCAGCTGATAGTCCAGTTGTTTTAGCTGAATTAGCAATTTCAGTAACAACCCCTTTGAACTTTTGATCGAGATAGGCATCAACTTCAATAAGTGCTGTATCGCCGAGTGTAACTTTTACGATATCATTTTCATTTACCTGTACCTGTGCTTCCATTCGGGAAAGGTCAGCAACTCTCATCATCTCAGTTCCTGTCATCATACTTGTTCCAACAACTCTTTCTCCTCGTTCAACAAGAAGCATTGAGACTGTACCCGTCATTGGTGCATAGATTGATGTCTTTTGAAGATTTTCGTTGGCCTCTTTGAGGGAGGCTTCAGCACTTATTACAGAAAATTTGGCAGCATCCACTTCAGATTTTGCAACGGTATATGTGGCTTCCGCCTGCTCAAAATCCGACTTGGAAACAGTCTGTTCGTTGAACAATTGTTTGCTCCTTTTGTAAGAGAGTTCTGCCTGAGTGAACTGTGCTTCAGATTGAGCCTGACGGGCCTTTGCAGAACTTATGGCTGCAAGCGACCTGTCTCTCTGTGATAAATAAATGTCGGGCTTAATTCTGCAAAGAAGTTGTCCCTTTGTAACATCTTCTCCCTCCTTTACAGTCAGTTCAACAATTTCACCGGCGACATCAGGAGAGATTTTAACTTCTTTCTCTGGTTGTATTTTACCATTAGCTGTAATTGTTTCGACAATAACACGCTTTTCTGCATTTTCAACAGCAACCTTAATTGTCATGGCTTTGCCAAACCAACCCTGTTTCTTCCCGATAATTGCAAAGACGAGAAGAACTGCTACTACTGGGAGTAAAATTTTAAGTATCTTATTGCTTTTCATGATTTTAAATCTTAAGATGTGTTTGTATTTTATTTATTTAGATTAAGTGGTAGACCTTTATAAAAATCGAGAACCTTGGTTTTAAAGACATATTCATATTTTGCCTGTGACATATCAGATTGTGCTTTCAGGAGTTTTGTTTTTTCTGCATTATAATCAACAGAAGTGACCATTCCTTCCTTAAATTTCTGCTCAATATATCTGAAAGATTCCTGTGATGACGAAACTGCTTTTGTGCTGGCATTATATTTTTTAAGGGAAGCGATTGCATCAGTATATGCCTGCTGGATATTTTTGTAGAGCTGTTTTTTAACTCCTTCCAAAGCATATTTATTACTCTCGACAGTGAGTCTGGAATTTGCAATGTTTTTGTTTACCATCCATCCATTCAGAATAGGAATATTAAGAGTAAATCCGATACCATAACTTATATTGTCATTGACCTGGTCAGCAAAGGAATACTTCCCATATGTAAGGGCAGAGGTCATAGGATCGACAATGACATTTTTACGGATATCCGAATAGCCGGTACTGAATGAGTGGCTCATGGATAAACGGGGATACCGGCCTCCTGTAGAGATCTTCATATCATATTCACTTGCAGTCAGATTTAATTCAGAGCTCTTAACCTCAGGTCTGATACCCTGTGCTGCGGCAAATATCTCATCGATATTTCCGGTTACCACTCCGTTAGTATCGATGGCTATCTGGGGGATTACTATTTCAAATCCTTCCGGAGTTTTTAGTTCAAGCATCTGACTGAGATTGAGGTAGGAAATATCGAGTTGGTTTTTAACAGTAATATACTGCACTTCTTCCTGTGCAGCCTGAGCTTCAATCTGGAGAAGGTTCCCCTTTGCAACACTTCCGGCATTAACCAGCTTACGCGTTTTTTCAATCTGTTGTTTAGTGATCTGGAGTTGATTATCTGTAGCAAGAACAAGTTCCTTATTAAGCAGAATCTGAAGATAATCTAATGCAATTGTCAGTGCAATGTTATCTTTTATGTTCTGAAGATCCTGTTCTCCTGCGAGCACCAGGAACTCATTCTTTTTTATTGTATTGTAGTTTTGAAGTCCGCTGAATAAGTTAAGGCTTCCCCCAACATAAAAATTATTTGATTGAACTTGCTGGTGATTGGTATACTGGTAGGTAGTCTGGTCAAGTGCACGGCCAAAAGTATAATTATGTGATGCCGAACCATTTACTGTTGGTAAAAGTTTATATTTAGACAGTTCAAGCGTATTCTTCTGGAATTTGGTCTGAATATCCTGCTGCTTTATTTGAAGGTTATTATCAATAGCATACTTTATACAATCTTCCAACGACCATACTTTTTGTTGTGAAAAGATTAATCCCTGCGAAGAAAGGAGGCCTGTGAATATTAATATCAGAATTTTTTTCATCATAGTTATGAATTTTTTAATCTTAATGATTTTAAACCCATGTTTAATATCATATCAGTTAAGTAGTTGTGTTAATAAAATATGCAAAAACACCTTTTTAAATAAGTTTACGAAGATAATTAATATCTAAGACACCAGAAATAAATTCTTTTAAAAGAAAATATTATTAGTCAAACTTCAATTTTTAAACGAGGTAACGATGAGTATTGCTATTATTTTTGTGAATTATTTTTGTCGCTAACGCTAAAATAACTAACTTGCGCGACTCATTTAAAAACAATTTATTATGCTACATTATAAAGAACTTGGGCTGGTTAATTCCAGAGAATTGTTCAGGAATGCTATTAAAGGCGGATATGCTATTCCTGCTTTCAATTTTAACAATCTTGAACAAATGCAGGCAATTATCAGTGCTTGTGTGGAGACAAAATCTCCGGTGATTCTTCAGGTATCAAAGGGTGCACGAAAATATGCTAACCAGACATTACTCCAATACCTTGCCAAAGGTGCTGTTGAATATGCAAAAGAACTTGGTTATGCTATTCCGATTGTATTGCATCTCGATCATGGTGATACTTTTGAAACCTGCAAATCATGTATTGAAACTGGTTTTTCTTCAGTAATGATTGACGGTTCACATTTCCCGTATGATGAAAACGTAAGATTAACCAAACAGGTTGTTGAGTATGCCCATCAATTTGACGTAACTGTAGAAGGTGAATTGGGTGTTTTAGCAGGTATTGAGGATGAGGTTTCATCAGAACATACTTCCTATACAAGACCCGAAGAAGTGGAAGACTTTGTAAGAAAAACAGGAGTTGATTCACTCGCTATTTCTATCGGAACATCACATGGGGCATTCAAATTCAAAGTTAAACCAGGGCAACTTCCTCCACCTCTACGTTTTGACATTCTCGAAGAGTGTGAAAAACGTATTCCGGGCTTCCCGATTGTTCTTCATGGTGCATCTTCAGTACCCCAGGATATTGTTGACGAGATTAACAAATATGGAGGGAAAATGGAAAATACTGTCGGCATATCTGAAGAACAGTTACGTAAGGCAGCAAAATCGGCAGTTTGTAAGATAAACATCGACAGTGATGGAAGACTTGCAATGACCGCTGCAATCAGGAAGGTTTTTGTTGAAAAGCCAGGTGAGTTCGACCCACGTAACTACCTTGGTCCTGCACGTGATAAATTAAGGGAACTATATAAACACAAAGTTTTAAATGTACTCGGAAGTGCCAATAAGGCGTAATTACATAAAGTTATAAATAACACAAATAGCAGACAGCCAGTCACATAAAGACTGGCTGTTTTTTTTATGTTAAAAACTATTTTTTTGTTTCAAAGAGTTGATTATCTGTTTCTTTAATTTAGCAGTCTGATTCAATTATTTTGTCAGGAAGACACCCGATATACAAGGAAGATCGCCTGAGACGCACTAACCGTCTTACACTGATGTTAAATCATCGGGAGTTAAAAGCATTAGGGATATATTGTAATCGTTACAGGGTGAAGAATAAGTCTGAATTTCTCAGGGAGACGGTTATGAAAGCTATTCTGAAAAGGTTCGATGACGAGCATCCTTCGTTATGGGAAGAGATTGAGCCTACACTTTTTAACCAGAATGTAACAAAATAAAAGTTGCTTAATTCCTGTCTTTATATAATTTTACAAATCAGAGGTTGATAAAATCAGAAATTTGATACTAATTTTGTCGAACCAGTTTATATTTGTAAGAAAAGCGGGGAGATGAAGACATGTCTGAGCTGGGGTCAATTCTTAAGGGCCTTGTAGAAGCGCCGTTCGATGTGTTTGAGGTACCCGGGATGAACAGGGCGTTATATGAAACAATACTAACAGGTAAATTTAAAGCTTCCTTATAATAAGCATGCCAAAATTGCTTATTGATGATCACTTTCAAAAAAATATTCTATTTTTGCAACTCCTTTTAGAGCAGACTGACCCATGGTGTAATTGGCAACACGTTAGATTTTGGTTCTAAAGAGTCCAGGTTCGAAACCTGGTGGGTCAACAAAAAGCAGCTTCACGGCTGCTTTTTTGTTGCTATTTCACAGCATGTCTCATAAAATAAGCACTAGCTTGTTTTTCTTTGATCATTTCTTCCTAAAAGCATAAATCAGGGTTCCGATAATTCCGGTCAATATCCCGGGGAGACAAAAAAGAAATATAATTGTCATAACAACTGCTTCGCTGATGTATTCTGTTTTCTTTACCAATAATGCAGTAGTCGCCAGGAAGGAGGTTGTCTTCAAGCGATTTTCTTCATTGAACAAGGAAAGGAAATAGTTTTTCATAACTCACATTATTACTTAACTTCTCCGGCTTTAAACATAGTCCAGGGCTGAGCAGGACGGTCTGTGATCAATCCTTTCATCCAGTCGAACTGAGGATGCTTTTCCAAATATGTTTTGGCAATAAATGGTGTTCCGCAGGCAGAACCCCAACGTGCCACAAAAGACATCTGTTTTGCCATCTTTGAATCGATAACTTTTCCATCGATGGTTCCCCATGGAGCATAAGGGATATCAACACCATATATATCCTGGTCCAGATCAGGATGAGCACAGAGTGTTCTGATATCAGGGGAGTTTACATTTAAATAAGTATCATAATGATCGGCTTCGAATTTCTCAGCAAGGTCAATATTTATTTTTCCTGCATTTTCTTTCATTAATTGTTTCCATCGTACCCGTCTGGCAATTGATGAATTTCTGATATTCTGTTCAGATGTTTTAGTTTCGAACCGTAGTATTCTTAAATCCTCAGCAACATTAGATCCGACAAAAAATCCATTTTTTGTTCTTTCAAAGCCAATGTATTTTAATCCGAGTTCAAGTCGGGCTATTTCGTTTGTATTTATATCGCCTATCAGCCAGGCGTTGGCATAACCCCCGTTGTTTCCTGTTTTCATCATTTCGCACCACTCATCTATAGTAGACGCATATTGTGTAGCATGACGCATTCGGACAAATTCAGGAATGCCCTTTTCATCGTAAGGAAAGAATCCCCCAATTGTCGTTTCAGATCCTATCAGACCTGCATTTGTTAAAAAGAAATCCGTTTCACTGTGGATTAATCCAGCCTGAGATTGCATCAGAATATGGTGCCCTTTATCCGGAAGAATATCAATAATAACATTGCAATTGGGATAATAGAATGAACTCATTGTATTATGTCCCAGAACGATACCTCCATCAGCAGTCATACTCCCGGTCGCAATAAAAGAACTGCATGATTCCTTTTTTGGATCAGGAGCGCTGGGAGAGATACTTTCTTTTACCTGGGGCCACCAGTAATTCATAAATTCAGTAGAACCATTATAAGCTACGATTTCAGCCCTGCTTGTTGACATCCCGGCAGCTTTCATCCCTTCAACAATTCCATCAATTTCCTGTAAGTTTTCAGCATCTATACCCAGCGTAAACATTTTGTCGCTCTTCTGAACCATCCATTGCCAGTCTAATGCTGTTTGATAGTGCCATACTGTGCTTGTCTCAAAGAGAGCGTCCTTTATTTCTTTGGCAAGTAAATATCCATGCTGGAAACCGCGTTCTTCAGGGGAACCTTCAATGTGAAGATAAATCCATCCGTTTTTCTCATGACGATTTGCTTTTGACAACCAGATTTTCTGATCATTTGTAAGCTGTTGTCCAGACAGGCGTAGATAGCTACTGTTGAATGCTGAAACGATTAGAAGGAGGATGATTACTCTTTTCTTCATGTTGTTTGATTTTAGGTCAAATTAAATACTAGTCAAAGCAAAAATGAGATTGAAGCAGGGGGTAATTAATCCTGATCAGCCAATTTTTTTGCCGGCAGTCGGACCTGGTTTCAGAGAATGTATCTCTGTTATATTAATTACGACAACAGCGACTGGTTTAGGCATCCCGATCTTTGCAGACATTGCTGCTGCCTGTTCATATAACTCACCATCTTCCTGCGCAACAGCATTTCCCAGGAACCGGAAACCATTCAGAATCTCACGATTTACTACAGCAACAGAAACTTTAGAACCTCTTTTTATATTTGCATAGGTAGTCCCTCCTGTCCCCTCAGTGAAGATAAGGGATTGGTCTGATAAAACCCGTGTAGAACGTTTTGGGGCAACATTTGGAGTCCCATCAGAATTTACTGTACCAATAAAACATTGCTGTGTTGCAATCATCTCCTTCATTTCTTGCGTCAGTGTTGCCATTTTTTATAAGATTAATAAGACATAAAACTTTCAGGTTTCAATACTTCAGGACTTATTTTGATTTTTGCTATAGCACCTTTATACCATGATACTTTATTTCTTCTTGCACCAATTGACATTTCGCCTGTCATAGGTTTGAAATCAACATGACCAGTCATTTCCTTTTTCCCATTGACATAATTTGTCATCTGACCTGTTCCATCGAGAGTCATCACGACATGATACCATTTATTTGCCGGGTGAGTTAAGGAGGTCTCAATAAGAGCAGTTTTATTATCTCCGGAAAGGATAAAGGTATCAAGGTACCAGACATTGTCTTCTGTCAATCTTAATTCAATCAGAAGACGATCACTGTCAATATTGCCAATATGGAGAAACCGCTGTTCAAAGGGACCATTGGAATCGGGCCTAATTAACATTTCAATCGTAAAGCATTGCAGATTGTTTATCGGGTTCTCTGCCAGAAAAAGTCCGTCATTTATCCCATTAAATATTACTGCTTTTCCATAAGGGCTATCTGCAGTTACAGGGTTTCCTGAAATTTCGAGCCCCTTAATTCCTTTTTTCAGGTCGGATACAATACACTCCCATGCCTTATGTATGTTACCACTTGCAACCATGATTCTATCCCTATAACTAAAATTGATATTGCTTTTTAACTGATGAGATATACCATCAGATAATCACCATGTCTGATATAAAGTTTTCCTTTACTTATAACAGGGTGAGCCCAGAATGGCCCTTCACCCTTTGTGATCTGAAATTCACTTACAATGTCAAGTTTTGTTGAATCAGGTTTTGCGAGAGCAACATGGCCTGATTTTTCTTCGTAAAGATAAAGCATTCCATCGGCTGAAATTATGGATCCCTGGTTGTACCACTTTGATGTCCAGAGAGTTTTCCCTGTGGTCCAGTCGACACAAACCCACATGTTTACGGGTTTGGACATGTGATTAGTGCCATAAATATTATTACCCAGAAGGACGACTCCACCTATCTGAGGATCAAAATTCCTGTTCTCCCAGATCGTTTCAACAGAATTTCCATCTGCTGAAAGTTTAAGTTTCATAGATACCCAGCTATATCCGTTCCCAATAAAGATACATCCATCTCTGTATATTGGGGTGATTGCATGGTTTTTCATAACCCTGCCAGTAGCAGTACTGCCTGCTGCATTAGCTGCTGCATAATCTACTTTCCAAAGAATCTTTCCGTTTTTTGAATCGACTGCAAAAATATCAGTCCCCATAACTGTTACAATCATTTTCTTCCCGGCATACACTATAAGTTTGGGATTTACATATTGTGGTTCCTCGTTAAGAGGTGCCGCTTCCCAAATAACCTTCCCATCATTAATATTAAATGCAACCATCGATGCCTTTTTCCCTCCCGGAGATGCTATTACCATATTGTCAAAAACAAGAGGTGATTCGGATATTCCAAACATAAGTGGTTTGCTATCATAAAGGTTGTAATGATTTTTTGACCATTTCACTTTGCCATTGGAACCTACACATACAATATCTCCGCTTCCGCTCACCAGGAAAAGATTTCCGTTATAGTAAGTAGGGGTGCATCTTGATCCTGTATGATTCGCCATCCATGCTTTTCCGTAGGCTGTTTCCCATTTAATTTTCCCATCCAGGGTAAGAGCTGTAAGAACATCTAAGCTGTCTTTTCTACCCGTAACATAAACAGCATCATCTGTAACTGTTGCTTCAGAATATCCATCACCCATTTTTGGTGTTTCCCATAAAAGCTTTGGTCCGCCATCGGGCCACTTTTTAAGCAACCCGGTTTCATTATAGATCCCTGAACGATCGGGTCCGCGCCACTCGTAAAGCTGAGAGTAAGTTATTGTCAGAGAAGTTGAGCAGAAAATTATTGATAAGAGCAGTTTTGGAAGGAAGAATCGCATAAAATTATAAAGTTTTAGATTGATAGTTTTAAATAATTGTTTGGCAATGTATCTAATAATTATCGTTTATGCAATGTTATATTTTACATCATTGCCAATATCCTGGGAATGAATATCAAACCTCCGGCAACAAGTGCAATGACTGCGGAAATAAATACTGCCGCAGCTGCATAGTCTTTTACCTTTTTGATTTGGTCATTCCATTCAGGATGTACGAAATCGGCTAATTTTTCAATGGCAGTGTTAAATAGTTCTGAAATAAATACAAGACCTATAACAATTGTTAGTAAAGCCCATTCCGTAACACTGATTTTCATAACTATCCCAAGCACTATAGCTAATATAGCTGCAAGGAGATGAATTCTGGCATTATGTTCATTCTTCACGAGTGATAACAATCCCTGGAAAGCAAATTTAAAACTGCTTAGTCTTGATTTTATTGAAAATTTATTTGTGTTCATTTTTAACTTTTTCCTTGCGCCGTGCGCCTTATGCCATACGCCTTTTGCCTTTTAATCTTTAATACACCTTATGCTAAAGCCGTGTTTTTTTGATACATGGCCCATATTGACTTTTGCATCACCATAGTACAAACTGGAATATCCTTCCTCTTCATTTCCGGAAGCACTTGCTGACCAAAAGGCTGTATAATAGAGAATTGCCGTAAAAGAACCTTCAAAATATCTGATCCCTGCCGGTAATGCCGAAAAGCCAGTTGTGTTTGTTGCTCCTCTGTTAGGGGCCATCCAATGAGTTGTACCTGTTTCTTTTAATTTGCCGCCGCTGTAGATGCTGTCAGATAAAAAATCACTTAGTTGTTGCCATTCTGTGTTTTCCGGCAGATGCCAACCTGTCGGACAAACTTTTCCCGAGTCTGTTGTATAAGCATTGTAAAGCAGACCATAAGTGCGTTTGAATGCAGTATCATTTTTGTTATACATACAATAGCCGGGTGTCGCCAGATTACGCCAGTCTATAGAATCAGCTATGGGTGCAATAGATGTTCCGTCATTAAATTTGGTTGTTTTCAGATTCTCCGCCATCCATATCTGAAGACCAATCCGAACTGTTTTATAAGTGTTTCCCTCAATATCGGTAACCGGATCAGGTGGCTTTTCCTCCTTTTTGGTACAACTGACGGATAGGATTACCAGTGTTACAATTATTAATATGTATTTTGAAAATTTCAAAATGATTTATTTGCTGATGGTTTCAAATAAGAATATTATTCAGAAATTTTTCTGTTTCTCTTTCAACGCCCTGCCAGTCTTTTGATCTGATATATGATCCGATTACATGTGCTCCTGTTTCGGGGAATGCCTCCTTTTGTTTCAGGGAAGACGGAGTTCCGAGTTCATCGAACATTTTTAACATAGCGGGAACAGAAACAGTTTTGTCCTGTTCATTTTCGTTTTTATAGTAGTAGCCAAGGAATACAGGACATTTGATTTTTGAGAAAACTTCCGGTTTCATAGTATTTGTAATCAGGCTTTCAAGAGCAACCAGAGCTTCAATACGGTAATCCATAGCCCAGTAATTTGCATGTGTCTTATTATCCGGTTCATATCTTTTCACCTTCCCTCCCGAGACTTTTTGGGCTAGCTGCAATCCCCAGTGCTTGTCAAGAATAACTGCAGTTCCATCGTAAAGTTTTACACAGGGAGAGTACAAAACAATTGCTTTTATTTCAGGATGCCTTGATGTTAAAAAGAGAGTTAACGCTCCTCCTGCAGATGTTCCGATTACCACTACTTCTTCACCTAACTTTTTGGCGATCGCCAGAGCTTGTTCAGCTGAGGCTTCATAGTTGTCGGCAGTTAGACCGATCATTGTACTGTCGCCCCTGTCAATTCCATGTTCTGATAATCTGGAAAGATATAGATTAGCATTAAATTTTTTAGCAAGATCTTTATGTACGGGATCTCCTTCTGCCTGACTTGCAGAGAAGCCATGAAGATAAAGGAATACAATTTTGGTCTTTTCTTTTTTTGAAGAATCAGCCCAAATAATCCTTGCCTGATTATCAGGTTTAAGACCTTTAACCGCTTTTTCATTATTATTAATTTGTGTTTCAAGGTCAGTAAGTGATTCCGGGAGGGTTGTAACTGGTGTTGCAAATACTGGTTTTGGAGGTTTCGGTCCAACGAAGTAAGCAATGAAAAGCACCAGAATGATACCTGACAGCCATTTTATGAATGTTTTCATAAGATTGTAATTACTTATTGGAAAGTAAAGATAAGAAGAGATATTCATCAAATGAAATTTCTCCATTCTGCTTTCAGAAAGAATGGCTCAGCAGGTTGATCTGTGAATTTGAAAACACCTGGACCTACGGTTGTTTATTTGCTGGTTTAGGGGTTTTCAAAAATTCAACCCGTTTCTTAACTTTTTCAATATATTCAGATCCCATGTTCGATTTGACGGATTTCATACTATTGAGGTAAAGCTCATAGTAATAGATTGCTTTGGGGAAATTTTTTAGTTTTTCATCATAAATATTTGCCACTATCATGGTTGTATTTATGTCAGATGTCAATTTCTGGCCAAGGAGATAATTGGTAATAGCCTGTTCATATAAACCATCAGATTTCAATACCTCGGCCAGCATATAGTAATTAATATATGTTTGCTGAACAAAAGGATTTAAGGTTTTTATAAGATGTCTGTAATAATATGCACTTTTTTTAAAGTCATTAATTTTCGAATAGTCCCGGCCAAGGAAACTTGAGACTTCAAGATCAGTAGAGTCTTTTTCGTATGCCTTCAACAGATAAGGAATAGATTCTTTTGGCTGCAGGTTATTCGTATAACCAATTCCCGCCCTTTTGAGATATAGAAAAGTAGAGTCCCCCGAGCTTAAAATTTTCAGATAGTCATTAAGCGCTCTTTTATTACGGTTGAGAGAATAGTTTAAGGCAGCCCTGCGCACATAAAGATCAATATCAGTCGGGTCAATTTCTATCCCATTGGTAAGTAACTGTATTGCTGTATCGGCCCTGTAGGTTAAAGTATAACAATATGCTACGTTTTTGATTGCGTTGATGTTTTTATTATTTAGAGTTATAGATTTGTTAAATAAATCAATTGCGCCGAATAAATCTCCGGTTTTCAGGGTGGCAAAACCGAGTTTGTCAATAATGGAATAATTTAATGAATCCTGTTTATAAAACCTATTGTAAATACTAATTGATTCGTCATATTTTGCTTCCTGAATATAAATGCTTGTAAGATAATATGAGTAGGTCCAATTCATAGAGTCGATAGCGGAGAGATTTTGGAGAATCGGCTTTGCCAGATTTGATTTTCCTCTGTTATAATAGCTCTTTGCTATCATAAATTTGTAAGTGTTATTTTCGGGAGAGATACTTAAAGCCTTCTGGAAACATTCAAATGCTTTATCATCGGAAATAACGTTCTGGTATGCCAGCCCCATTTTATAATAAATCTCTGAATTGAGAGTGTCTTTAGCAAGAATCAGCTGACATGTGTCAATTACTTTTTTGTAATCGCCCCTGATTAATAGGATATCAATTTTAGAATTATCAGGTTTGGTCTGAGCTAACCCGGAATGAAAAACAACTAAAACGGCGAGAATAAGAGTTATTATGATCCTTTTCATATAGTTTAATTTCTTCATTAATAAATAAATAGCACTTAATCACCTCCTTATATTCTGAAAGGATAATGTTATTTAAATATATAACGAATAAATTAGTTGTGCAACTTTTTACTTATTTATTTCTTTCAGCCAGTTGAGACAGGCGCCAGACCAGGCTGATTGAGTTCATTCTTAAAAGTTTTTATGGTAAATATTTTAGTATTTGTCCATCTGCCTCAAGTTTCGTTTTAATTTTCTGATACGATAATTCATTTATACTTTTCTTTTCTTCAATAGCCATGGAAGCCACTGTTCCTGCACTCTGACCAAGGATCATGAATACAGGTTCCATTCTTATTGATCCAAAGGCAATATGAGAACATGAAACGCAAACCGGAACAAGAAGATTCCTGCATTCTTCGGGTTTCGGCAATATTGAACCAAGATCAATCTGATAAGGATTTTTTGGAGAAACTCCTAAATCACCTTCATTCTGTACATATCCTTCTGGTGTAACATATCTCTGAACATTATGAGAATCCATTGTATAAGAGCCCATGGCAATAGGTCTTGGTACTTCTCTTTTCCCAAAAATATCATTTTCAGTCATGACATATTGTCCAAGCATTCGACGTGCCTCCCGGACATAAATATTATAGGGCCAGTACCCGTTATCAGTAAATTCATCTTTTGAAAAACCCCACTGGTTCATTGTTTCTCGAACCTGTTCCGGAATACGCAAGTCAGTTGCCATAAAATATAACAGCCCCTTCTGATAAAGAATATGTTCCTTAAGAATCTCTTTCCTTCTTTCATACGAAGCATCAGGGTAATCCCAGTTCATGCCAATATTGTCGAAACTGAACGGGCCATGATTATTTACATCTGTTTTTAGGTTCGGAATAGGATCATATTTCCCGAAAAACTCATTCCATCGTGTAGCTGATAATCTTGCAAGAAGCTCATACTGGGAACTGTCATATCCTTCAGGCTTTGTTATAGGGACTTTATTTGTACTGTTTTTTGTGAGACAAAGCCTGTAACAATAAGCCTGTATCTTATTGTCTCCGGTTCCATTTTCCCCCGGAGAATCAGCAGATATCCGTGGCACGAGTCCGCTTGATGGATTTCCCTGAATTTTATACGGATCAATATTATCTTTGAAATAATGACCATGATGGAAAATGCCTTTCTGAACCCCGTTCCATTGTTCATTATAAACCGATGATGCCTCACGTCCAACTGTATATTTGATACCTGCTGAGGCCATGAGGTCTCCTTCATAAGTGGCATCTATGAAGACTTTTCCGCTGAAAGTCTTTCCGCTGAGAGTTTTAATTGAAATAATTGAACCATTGTTTTTTACAACCCCGTTTTTTCTGTCTAACCATTCATCGCGGTAAACTTCTATTTTATTCTCCTTAATCATCTGCTCAAAAGCCTCCTCCGCAGCATGGGGTTCAAAAATCCACATTGTGCGATTTTTCCCGTCAATTGCAGGATTACCCTGTCCTATATTCCCATATTCCGATTGTTTTTGCCAGTTCCATGATTCTGGTTTCTGATAGTGATTATAAATGAGCTGATAAAATTCACGTGCGATGCCGCCGATTACTTCCTTGTTTCCGGTATCTGTGAAACCAAGTCCGGAAGAGGAGAGTCCCCCAAGGTGTTTGTCGGGAGATACAATGATAACCGATTTTCCCATTCTGACAACCTGAACTGCAGCCGTTACAGCCGAAGAGGTACCTCCATAAATAATAACATCAGCTTTATAGGTGTTGGAGGAAGCTGCGGACTGGATTCTGAGAATTTTCAATTCGTGTGGTTTGAAGCTTACTGTTTCATCAATCTTCGGCACTGATGTTTCAGCCGTATATGGATTTATCCACTGTTGGATTCCTTTAATTGAAAAGCTAAATTTTGTATTTACTTCTGATGATTCCTCGTTGAAAAGAATATAGTAATTATCAATTCCCTTAATAACATGTCTGTATCTGATATTTCCGGAAGCAGGGGTGAGGGTAATGTCAGGTGAAATTATCTTTTTTAGAGCTAAAATTAAATTTTCATCTGAATTATATGAGACAGATCCTTTAAAAATTCCGGTAAATTTCGAATCATTACGGATAATCAGTCTACTGTTTTTAGCAAGTTTTTCTAAAAATGGTTTTGCCTCAGGAGGCAGGTAAGAAAGGCTGTCGAGAATTATTGCACCATAATTCATCCCTGCAATATGAACACCTTTTGAATCGATTTTTGCATCTTCCCATAAGTGTCTTATTTCAAGGTAATTAAAATCCAACTGGTGCTGAAAGAATACTTTTGCTGACTTATCCGGAAGCCATGTAGCTTCACTTAAGATTGCAAGATTGCACACTTGCTTTGAATTGGTGTTAAGCCAGCTTAGTCTTCTGCATGCGTCGGCATAAGGCTTATAATTGTCCCACCATGATGCATGCGGTCCTACATCGGGTGGTCTTTCTTCAAACCGGGGACCTCTGATTGAATAGAAAAATGCGTGAGGTATCAGAAAATTCTGACCACGGATAAAACACCAGTTGGCGAGCCATTCCATTTCATCAAAAGTAAGGTTGTGTCCATAGGCCCCATAAAGCTCATTTGCATTACGCCTCAACCCAAGATGAAGCATCGCGCTTGATGCACACTTTGCCATCGTGGAGTGTTGTCCCTCAAGTGCTTTTGGTCCGGGTTCAACATATCTCCAGACAAGATCCTGTCCGGGGATCTGAAAATATCGTTCTGCACCGATATCCATCGATCCTGCAGGATGGCCCATCAGAGAAATCCCATGATCTTTGCACCAGTTACCCAGTCGTTTATAATAATTTTCTTCAAGGCAGATATTTACTGCACGGTTGTAATCATTGCGGTGTTGTTTTGAATCGGGGTTATCATTGTACCACAAATCTGCCAGAAAAGGGGTGATATCATAGCCAAGAATACTTTTAATCTGAGGAAGGAGGGAAGCATTTCCGGGAATAACCCCTCTTGCACTGCTTCGTCCCAGTGGAGAAGGTTCATCAGTAAATATTCCGGGAATAGTTGTTCCGAAATACTTGCCGAATTCTTTTGCATACTTGTCATAAACAAGTTCAATAAAACTGGTTACTGCTTCGGGATTTAGAATATCTCCAGCTGCCGGAGACTCTTCCTGTAGTCTTGCACCTCCTTCACCAATATAATGCAACCCCCTGATATTCCCTTTTGAGGGTTGTTCAATTATTGCAACACGGCTTCCATTAGGGCGATTGATAATTGTGACAAGCTTTGCTCCGTCCGCAAGTGCTGGTTCTTCTCCTGCTTTAAGATCAATCTTTGCCAGACCATGGGCTGCATGGGCCGGATTTCGTGCAACTACCTGACCGCTTGAAGATCCTGAGGGATACATTCCTTCGTCATAAAGAACTACGTACATCTTTTTCTTTGATGCTTCATTTATGGCAACTCCCATTGAATGAATCATTTCAGAAGAAAGCCATTTGACATTATCCGGTAATCCTATTCTCGGATGAATGACAAAGCCATAAACGCCATGTGCCTCGAAATCAGAAATCTGCCGAATAATTTCATCGTCTTTTAATGTATCATTCCAAAACCAGAATGGCATTACAGAAAATTCCCGGGGAGGGTTAAGAAAGTCTCTGGGAATATCCTGGGCACTAATCGGTCGCACAAGAGAAATACTGAAGGTGAGAGCAAAAAGGATCGTGTAAATATTAAACTTCATATGCAATTGTTAAATGAAACTCATGTTAATGTCTTTTAGTCTAAAAGAAATGCGATTGCTGCAGCTCCGATTCCAGCATTGGCTCCTAGAATAGGTGAAATATTTACGACTGAAACAGGTGGTTTCATAGTCAGGGTCTCCATTCTTTCGGAATACCACTGAGCTGCATCAGGATTATTTGCATGCAGGATAGTGTAATTCCATATTTGGTTTTTCTCACAAATCCGTCTGATATGTCCCATTACCTTTTCCATATTTGCTTTCTGGTTGAAAGCTTTATCGAAAACAATTGCTTTTCCTGATTCATCAATAGAAACAATAGGATTGACATTGAGAATCCGTGCAATTAGTCCTTTTGTAGCTGAAAGTCTTCCTCCGCGGATGAGGTATTTAATATCCCTGACGCTTATAAATATTTTTAATTTATTTACCCAGTTTTCCGCCATTTCAACAACCTGATCATGAGAAAATCCTTCTACAATAGCTTGTGCGGTGCGGAGGATAATAAGTCCGAGAGCCCCGGAAAGATTTTTGGAGTTTATAACCGCAATAGGTTTATTGAATTCTTTACTAATAGCCAATGCGGCTTTCTGGCTACTGTTAAATGTGCCGCTTAACTTATCGCTCAGATGAATAGCTATTATTGAATCATAATGAGAAGCAAGATGCGAATAGATGTTTATAAATGCTTTCTCATTCACCTGTGAAGACTTTGGATAATCTTTATTTTCCTCTAAAAGAGTATAAAACTGTTCGGGTTGAATAGTGATTTTATCGAGGTAATGATTCTCGCCGAAATTGATATTTATCGGCAGCATGTTTATCTGATATTTATCAATTAAATCCTGAGCCAGGTCGCATGTAGAGTCAGTTACCAAAGCTATTTTCCATTTTCTGTTATAAACTACATCGCTTTGACGAACCATATCGTCAGCCTTTTGAAAAGCGATGGTGCCGGTAAATCTCAACTCATTAAAAAGATCAGCCGGAGTATTTGTGTGAAGATGTATTCTCCTCATCCTGTCAGAACCGGCAACAACAATTGAATTCCCGTATTTCTCAAGTTTTGACCTTAAGGTATTATTATCAATTGAACTGTTTTTGATGAGGGCCTCTGTACAGAATCTGAATTCGACTTTCTCCGGAATTGTTTCTTCTATCTTTTCAAATACTCCCGTTTCAGCTTTAACCTGAATTAGTTCTTTCAGATTGCTATTGCTTATAAAGTCAATAATACCTTCCACAAAAAAGACAAAACCTCTGGCACCGGCATCAACTACATTTGCTTTTGCCAGGACGGCAAGTTTAGATTTAGTTTCAATAAGGGATTTATTAAGGATACTAAGAGAACTGATAAACAGCTCATTGAAATCAGTTATTCTGAATCTGCTGTCGTAAATGTAATTTGCCCAGTCTTTTATTACTGTCAGCATTGTCCCCTCAACCGGATTAGAAACAGCCTCGTATATATACCTTATTGAGTTCTTAATACTTTCAGCAAACTGGCTGATATTGATTGTTTTAAAGTTCCCGGTTTCCACACTCATACCGTAGAGAAACTGGGCAAAGATTATTCCGGAATTTCCCCGGGCATTTATTAATGTTGTTTCTGCAATTCTGTCTGCTGTAATTTTATATGACCTGTGAGGATGAAGAGAATCTATGACTGCACGGATTGTTGAGGCAAGATTTGTACCGGTATCGCCATCATTTACAGGGAAAACATTGATCTTATTAAGCTCAACCTGATGTTCAATAACTTTTCTGGCACCGGCAATAAAGGTGTAGTAGAGGCGACGGCCATCCATTTCATTAAGCGGAACAGGAGTCGTTAAAGTCATATGTCGTTAGCTTTCAACTGTTTTGCAAAGGTACTCATTTAAAGTATTTAAATAATAATTGCAGCTTAATATCATCTAAACAACAATTCTTAGAATTTGTTTTGATAACTTATCAGGTGAAATACCCAGAACTTTTACGTGAAGTCTATTAAACACGGAGTCCATTTACGCAGTTTGCATTTTCCTTCTGATACCATTGTAATTCCTGGTTTATCTTGAATCCTTTTTCATATAAAGATTAAAAGTCAGATATTCCAATAACCAGGCCAAAATACGGTTTCTGATTAAAAACCCATGAAGGTCTATTTTTATCCATAAGGTTGTCGAAGCCAAGGGCTAAACCAAGTGACATTTTACCATAAGAAATAAATCCAGCAATCCCTTTTTGAAAAATCATCGCATCATATTGTTGGCTCACAATATTGTTGGTAACCGACGGATTGACAGGTGAAGTTCCTATTCCTGCAAAAATCCCCAGATCAAAACCAACCTGCCGGATAAATGACATTTCATCATGAGGCTGACGAGTGGAGGATGCCATTTTATAATAATCCTTTCGGAAGCCCAGGAAAATTGCAAAATTCAGATCAGCACTAAACTGAGCAGGAACATCATCCTTTGGTTGTCTGTATTTAAATAAAATCGAAGTTAAGTCAATATCAATTGAATTATTTGTAAAACAACTTTTGTTCAGATAGTTGTTTGTTTTTGTTTTTTTGAGTTTCATAGCAATGCCAGAAGAGGTATCTGGTGATTCTTTTTTATCAATTGTGATTACAGGATAGATAATAACAGAGTCTTCAGTAACCTTTGCGTAAACACTTGAAGGTTGAGCTCCCTGAATTTTCAGATTATAAAAACCCGAATCAAAATCATGTCGGGCAATTTTGCCTGTCGAAACGCAACTTACCGAAATAAACATCAGTAACCCTATAACTAAAACATTGCTTATTTTCATTAGTTTTTAATATACTTGCTCAGCTTGCATTTCAGAATTTTGTATCTGTTGTTGTATCTATTTTTTTATCTGGTAAGATGCCGCAATTAATTGTTCTGAAGTTTGAGACATTCTTTAAAATAAACGATGGAACACCTTCAGCGTGTGGAGTATAGACATTATTAAAATAAGCTCCTTCCACATCTTCCAGGATGAAGGGAGGACGAAAATCCTCATTCTCATACTTCAGATCAATATTGGTCATTGAAATGTTTTTTACATGACGGATGAAAAAACCATATGCAGGAATTTTGATAAACTCCTGAGGATCGGGGTAGGCATTTTCTTTTTCAGGTACAACCAGGGCAGCCTGTTCTTTTGGAGCACCCCCTTTAACTAAAATGGTAATATTATCCATCCGTACATCTTCAATTTTATAGCCAGGAATTCCAAGGAGGAGAGAAGCATAATCAGGGTTGGAGCTATAAGCTACCACATTACTTATGTTAATCCTCCTCAGTACCCCGACAGGTGTCCCTGCCGGACCTCTCATTCTTGATCCGATTCTAAGAAAGAAAGGAGATCCCATAACATCCCGCATGGTAATATTTGATATGGAAATATCTTCCAGAATACCGCCGTCGACAGTTTCAAGTGCGAGTCCCCTGCAGAATTCAAATGCGCAGTTTGAGACTGTTATATTCCTGAATCCTCCATTCGATTCGGTACCAAGCTTTATCCTTCCTGTAACAACACCCCTGTCTGGCACTTTTCCTGCATTTTCACGTTTATAGGTCCCGTTGAGAAATGTTCCGATATCAAATCCACTCACTGAACAATTTGTTATAGTCACATCTTCAGTAAAACGTGCCACCCCAAGGGCGAAAGAGCTTTTTAAAACTATAGCATCATCGAACGGGGAGTTGACACTGCAGTTTGAGATATGTCCATGCTGGCAGCAATCTATATCTAACCCGTCGCGGTTTGTGTCAATTTTAAAGTTATCAATTGTAAAATTGTCAACCCCTGTAGCAAGGAGGCAAAAATGTCCCCCTGTTAAAATTGAGATATCCTTAAGAATAACATTACGGCACCATTTTAAGGCTATGGCTTTATTTGCAATCCCCTCTTTTGTATTTCCAGATCGTGTGAGACCTTTTCCATCAATTAAACCATGACCAATAATCGCAATATTCTGTAAATTTTCTCCCCAGATAAGGCTATTATGCCAATGACTGTGTCCGAAATCCTGGAATTTGTCAAATTCATTTGGTTCGGGAGCATCGTATCCCCCTTTTCCCTGGTTTGGATCGGCAGCAATTAAGATAGCTCCATTGTCAAGAAACAGAGTGATATTGTTTTTCAGGTGAATTGAAAAACTCAGATATTTTCCGGCAGGAAAGTAGATTGTTCCCCCACCCGCAGAAGAAGCAGCTTCAATTGTCCTATTAATCGCATCGGTATCAAAATTTATACTGTCACCTTTGGCCCCGAATTGCTTTACATTGTAAAATCCTGAAACGTCATTAATTACAGGGGCCACGGGAGTTTGGGTCAGAAGATCAGGAGGAAAATTTTTCGGAAGAGGTTTATTTCGATTTTGGCTGAAAGCCGAAAGTGTCAACGCTGAGGATATCAGAAGGATCAGAAATTGTTTCATTGTATTTTTTATTAAACAGGGTACTATTTACTTTAATTTTATGTTTTTAAACGAGGGCGCTGAGTTGCTGCAATTATCTTAATTAAGCACCAAGATATAAAAAATGATTGGAGAAACCATCAAAGGTTATCTGAGTTTATAATTTTCCCTCTTTACGGAAATTGAACCATAGATACAAAGAGGAAAGGATATATGAAACATTCATTGATATACATACTCCGGCTAACTGATACTTTTTAATTAATAGTGGCAGCAGGAGAATAGTGGCGACTAGTCCTATAATGGATTTATTCCTAAGTATTTTTAGGTTGCCGATGCCTGAAAAGTAGTGACCGTAAAGATTTGAGACTGCAATAGCCATTACCCCTGGAAGGATATAAAGAATTAATTTTCTGACATATCCGAATTCTGTCCCGAACACAAACTGATAAAGTGATGCAGGAAGTAAAACAGAGATGCTTAGAATCAGGAAGCTAATCCAAAAACTTTGTCTCGCAAAAACTTTCGTTTCTTGCCGGATCTTAATTATATCATCCGAATTAATTACATTCGAAAAATGGATAACAGACATACTCCTGCTAATTATCCAAACTGCTTCAGAAATGGAAACAACTATTGAAAATATACCAAGTTGGCCCAACCCCATCATTTTAGCAATAAAAAAATATGAAATCCGATAATTAAGAAATTGAATTAAATAACTGAATTCATTATTTATACCATAATTTAAAACTGATTTTATCCCGGGAAAACTTATTTCCGGTATTTTAAAAGACTTATTGGCAGCAAGTCCTGCAATTCCAATTATTAATACTATAACTGTTCCGATGGAATATGCATGAAAGTAAGTATAAATGGATGTTTTATTCAAGATGAAATAGAAAAACGCAAGAATAATTATTATTGTGATCGGACTTAATAATGTCAGAAAGTTATAATAGTTAAAATTTTTCTTTCCAAGCCAGTAGGTCGAAATGGATGTTAATAGTGACAATAAGAAGGATATTACCAGCAGTGGCCAGAAGTATTTAAATCCAAATAGAAAAGAAAATATAATTGCTCCTGACATTGAGATGATAATTGCCCCGACAAAAGATATCGTCAGCAGGAAATCACGTGGCTGTTTGGGTACGTGATAAGCAATCGTGCTGCCACAAAAAATATTACTAAATATTGTTATTATCGAAATGTTAGCGATGACAAGAGCTATTTCACCTCTTCCATTGCTGCCCCAGAGATGTGTTGTGAAGACCACCAGTGCAAAATTGGTCAGTAGGATAATTACCTTTGAACCTATCGTGAAAGTGGTATTCTTTGTGAGCATTTTAAGAAGAGGTTATAAATTTAATAAACTGAGGTTCAATTCTTTGCCAATTGTAACTAGTTTCAGTAAGATATCGTGCTTTTTCACAATGATTGTAATATAATTGATTGTCATCAATATAATTAACTAATATTTTAACAATATGCTCAGTATCAGTCGGGTGAACCAGAAAGCCAAACTTATCTATTTCAACTTCTTTTCGGATCGCTTTTAAATCTGAAAAAATAACAGGTCTTCCTAATGCAGCATAATAGAATAATTTAATCGGAAGGCAATGTTGATTTTCAAAGTTGTCAGATCGTAAATCAAGGAAAATATCAGTGTTTTTAATAAGATCAAGAAAGTTTTTGAAACTTTGCCGTTCGAAGATGGTCAATGTGACATTCTGGATACTTGAATGAACAATATTTTCACACTCTTTTTTGTCCTGAAGATTTTCATACCAACCGATTATTTTAACTTCAATTTCGAGTTCTTTATTAGATTCAGTAAGTTTTTTCAGAATATTAAAAAAATTCATATAGCCTTTCTCCAAACATATTTTGCCTGAATAAGTTAGTCTAAGTTTTCCCTCCTGTAATTCAGGTTTAATGTGATTTATTAATGTTAAATCGGGGTAGTATGAAGTAAAAATGAATGATTTTCGAGGATACAATATTCTATAAGGAACACTTTTATACCATTCTCCAAAGATGAAGGAATCTGCATACGCTGAGGCCAAGATATTAAAAAACAGCAATTTAATAAAGACAGCCCATCTGATAAGTTTCTTATATGGATTCAGGTTTTTATGTGAAGGATACCATTCAGTAATATCATAAACTATTCTGGTCTTTCGGTTTTGTTTTCTGTTATATTGTATAGCTGCCAGAATAGTCAACGGTTCTGAACAGATTATTACATCAGGAATAATTGTGTCTAATCGTTCCTTAAATTTAAAAATTTTATCTCTCTTTGAGAGGTTGTCTCCGGCAAAACAGGTTAGTCTAATACCATCGGAAACATTTATCAGATCAATTTTACTGCTTACAATTTCAACATTATGATTCTGTTTATGAAGAGATGCTGCCATATGATAAAAAATTCTATCATCATATGGATAATGTCCTGATGTAAGAAAAGCTATATTCATTCTGAAATAATGTTTGTGAAGAATGAATGTGTTCAGAATCCGGGAAAGTTATTTAAATTATTATTGTTTAGCTAAACCGGAAGTTCTTAATTACGTTTAACACCCTGATTTTAGTTTCTTCGGGTGTCGGATTAAGCTCTTCGGATGTGAACTTGCCATTTTCAAGATCAATCCTCTCAAAAACCATAAGGTATAAATCGAAGATGATTTCAAGACTTAACTGATATCGTGGTTTCAGCAATGGGCGGATTTCTTCTATTATATCATAAGTTTTTTGCCTGTATTCATCAGCCAGCAAATAATATTCCTTCATTAAATTACGGAACTAAATACAGCACAAGGTGTCGAAGCCCATTTTAAATCGAAAGGAGGATTCTCGTAAACACCGTTAATTTTTTGAAGTCCGTTCAGATGTACAAAAATAGAGGCAGGTGCTACTGATGCTCCCCCTGCATATTCCAGGAATGCATCCAGTGTCGGGAACCCGTCATTATTTATATCATAGATCATTGATTTTGCAAAGGCTTCCAATGGCCATAATGGGATTCTGAATTTTTCAATAGTCTCGATTAGTTCTCCCTGGAGGGGGTTGCAATCTTTAGAAACGATTATCATTTTGAGCCAGTCATCAACACTGGCAGTGAATGCCGTTCTTTCACCCGGGTCAATAAGTTTGTTCTCAGCTTTATGATTATCGATCATATCATCGATAGCCCGCATGAATTTGTAACATATCTTAGCTGCACAATAACGTTCCTCGTCCCAGAAATTAGCCGCAATCAAGATGTTAGGATGATCCTTTATTTTATCAAAATCAATTGAATTGAAGATTTCTAAAAACTTATCCTTTTGTGAATTCATTGATTCTTTTCAATTTAATTTTTTATTGAGAATACGCTCAGCAGTTAGTTTAGCGGAGATTAAAATATTTGGTATTCCGTTACCGGGGTGCGTACTGCCACCGACAAAGTAAAGATTTTTGTACCTGCTATGCTGATTATGCGGACGAAAATATCCCATTTGCAAAAGATTATGAGCCAGACTCCCAAAGACAGAACCTCTTGAAATATTGCACGCCTTTTCCCAACTTTCAGGAGTGTAACTGATCTCAAATTTGATATGCTGCTCAATATCCTCCAGTCCAAGTTGTTTAAGCCGCTGAATAACAGCAGCCCGGGTGGTTTTTTTAAGATCTTCCCAGTCCTGTTTTTTCATTTTATCCACATGTCCGGCGCCCACAACCACCGATAAAGTATTTTGATTTTCCGGAGCTGCAGATGGATCTGTCCCAACTGGAGCATGTACGTAAAAGCTTGGCGTTCTGCTGACAGATTTATTTATAAAAATACTGTTAAGACCTTCCCTGAAATCTTCGGATAGAAATACACTATGATGTCCCAGTTGCGGATAAATTTTATCAAGTCCCCAGTGGTAGCAGATTGCAGAGCAGGAATATTTTAAATTATCAAGCCTTTTTGACTTGCCTTTGTCGGGCAAAAGACTGCGATAAACGTATGGAAGATCTGCGTTAGCAACAATGATGTCTGCTTTAATCTCAGGAAGATTCTCAAAGACAATGCTCTCTGCTTTTTTCCCGTTCACCCTAATTTCCTTTACTGGTGCATTATAATGAAATTGAACACCTGATGAAATTGCTTCACTCAATAATTTTTCGACGATAATGAACATCCCTCCTTTAGGGAAGAATGATCCTTCTGTAAGTTCTGCAGCCGGAACCATGGAAAAAAGAGCAGGGGAATCAAATGGACTCTGTCCTACGTAAATATTTTGAAATGTATAAGCCATTCTTAAGTGTGTATTCCTGAAGAATTTCTTAACGTACCGGTAATTTGAGATGTAAGTTTTGAGTTTAATAAGCATTCCTATATTACGGAAATTAGCAAACTGGAAAACATTGTCGAAGTTGCGTGCAATCAGTTTATTAATTCCAACCTGAAAAATTTCATATCCTGCTGAAACGTATTTTTGTGATTTAGCAAAACTTCCGGGTTCAATTTTCTCAAGCTGAGACTCCATAATTTTCTCATCTTGAGAAAATGTGATAACCTCATTATTATCGAAATATATCTTGTAAAGATCCTCAAGTGGTTTTATATCAGTATTTTCGAAAAGTGGAATTCCCAAAGATTGAAAAATCTCGCGGTAAATACCCGGCATTATAAGCATAGTGGCCCCAAGATCAAAACGGTGACCATCGCGGATCAGCTGTCCGCATCGGCCTCCGGGAGAGGAATTCTTTTCAAAAACATTAACTTTATACCCATTCTTAGCCAGATAAACAGCTGTTGTTATACCTCCTATTCCTGCACCAATAATTGCTGCTGTTTTTTCCCCGTTCATATTTTTCCGTTTCCTGATATAGTGAAATTTGAACTAAAGACTTGGAATAAATGAATTCGTCCCGTATTCTGGGATGAAAATTATAATTTTTAAAGGTTAATAGGTGGGTTTTAGTGAAATCTTATTATCTCCTGTCATATCGAAAAGCCATTTTTCAAAAGGAGGAGGCCCGAATTTGCCAATAACATTATTTGAAAATCCATAACCCTCAGTAGGTTTTCCAACCAGATTTGTATCCATCACTTTGTTAAGATTTTCATCGTGATAATGCCGGACAGCATATTTACCCGGTTTGAGATTATTTATAGTGAATTCACATTTTTTATCTTTTATGGTGATTATCTCCTGTGTAACCACTTTTTCTTTTTCATCGAAAAGCTGGAGCATAATATTACCTGTATTATTTCTGATTTCAATTATTTCGATTGAAAGAGTGTTCTGTGAAAAAGAATAATTTGAAATCATAGTCAGTACTGTACAAATAATCAGCGCTCTTTTCATATTTAAACTATTTGTTATAAGAGACTCAGATGATGGCCCAAAGAATTTTAGTTTATTATTTTGACATCTCCTCCGAAGAGATATGATTTTCCTTTTTCGGTTTTGTCTATTTCAATTACTTTTCCTGCGTAACTAAGTTTCAAGGGATTTCCAAGTTTAGAGGTGATTTTTGCATGATTCAGTCGCCCGTTTTCCCAGTCAATATCAACCTCAAACCCTCCTCGCGCCATTAGCCCGTGGATATATCCTTTCTTCCAGGCTGATGGAAGGGCCGGCAGTAATTCTATCTCTCCTGCATGACTTTGTAACAGCATTTCAGTAATACCTGCGGTCGCCCCGAAGTTACCATCTATCTGAAATGGCGGATGAGTGTCAAACAGGTTATTAAGTGTGGATTTTCTTAACAGAGCCAATACATTTTCATAAGCTTTGTCCCCATCTTTTAATCGTGCAAAAAAATTGATGATCCAGGCGCGACTCCAGCCAGTATGACCACCACCATTTGCAAGACGGAAATCAATTGTTTTCCGGGCAGCCTCAAGAAATTCGGAATTATGCTGCTGCGTTATCTGATTCCCCGGGTGGAGTCCGTATAAGTGAGAAATGTGACGGTGACCCGGTTCAGGTTCCTTAAATTCCTCTGTCCACTCCATAATGCGTCCGTCCTTACCAATTTGAATGGGTGCAAGTTTCACAAGTGTCTTTTCCATCTTTTTGCGGAAAGGTTTATCAAGATCGAGAATGATACTTGCCTGAATTGTATTCTGTAAAAGATCGCGGATAATCATGTGGTCCATTGTTGGCCCCATTACCATACTGGCATTACCTCCACCTCCAGGAATCTCAAACTTGTTTTCCGGTGAAATTGACGGACCAGAGACCAGGTACCCGGTTTTTGGGTTCACTACGAGCCAATCCATACAAAACTCGGCAGCTTCCTTCATTATCGGATAAGATTTTGTTCTGAGATATTCCACATCTCCGCCAAACTGAAAATGGTCCCAGATATTCTGACAACTCCATGCAATACCCATTGGCCACATACCATATCCTATTGATCCGGTTGGTTCTGTAAAATGCCACGGATCAGTTGTATAATGTGCAACAATTCCGTGCATACCATACACCTCTTTTGCAGTTCGTCTCGCATTCGGACGGAGGGCATCAATAAAATCGATAAACGGTTCCTGCAGTTCTCCAAGATTAGTAATCTCAGAAGGCCAGTAATTCATCTGGATATTGATATTTATATGATAATCAGCACTCCATGGAGGGCGCATACCATCGGCCCAAATACCCTGAAGGTTAGCCGGAAGTCCCCCCGGACGAGAACTGCTTATGAGTAAATATCGCCCAAACTGATAATATAATTCGATAAGATCAGTATCAACATAACCGTTTTGCATTGCCGCTATACGGGCATCAGTAGTAAAGTAATTACCATCACTCGCTCCAAGATCAAGACTAACACGCTTAAATAGTGATTGATAATCAGCAACATGAGTTTTTTTAAGTTCGTTATATGATTGATCTGCAACTTTTACCATTTGTTTTGCTGTAGTTTCTTTTGGATCAACACCGAAATAATTTGTAGCCGCAGTAAGAAAGATTGTTATGGAATTTGCTTTTTCTACCCTTATACTATCGCCGGATGATTTAATAGTTCCCCCATCATTAATGAGTTGAAGACATGCTGACATTATTACTCCAACGCCATCGCCAATATGTTCATTCATTGTTATTTCATTTCCTGAAGCTAATATTATTGCTTTACTGCCTGAACGAGAAAGACGGGTTGTAAATGATAATGCTCCGGGCTTATCGGTAGTGAGACGAATTACTAATACCTGATCAGGAGCGCTGGAAAAAACCTCCCTTAGATAATTTACCTGATTTGCTGTGTACGAAACACTGGCAATTGCTTTTTCAATATCCAATTCCCGATGGTAGTTGCTTATTCCACGCTGAGGTCCAAAGTTCAGATAAATATCACCCAGAGCCTGATAAGATGCAGCCGGTTTCCCGGGTTTTTGTCCCATAATACCCTTTTGGGCCAACGCTTCGGCTTCTTTGTATTTGCCATCAAATAGCAGCTGCCTTACTTTCGGAAGATTTTTCAGGGCATCAGGATTGGCATCCCAGCGTGGTTCTCCTGTCCATACTGTTCCTTCGTTCAGTTCAAGCCTCTCATTCTCAATATTTCCGAATAGCATCGCTCCTAATCTTCCATTGCCGACAGGGAGGGCATCATTCCAGGTCGAAGCTGGTTGATTAAACCAGATTTTCATACCAGAGGGCATGCTCTGGCCTTTCAAACCGGTGCTGATTAAACTAAGCAGACAAAGGGAAAAAACAAAAATGAACAGATTCTTAAATTTCATCAGAGGATAATTTTAATGATCAGGTAAAATTATCTGATAAAATTGAAAACCGGATATTATTTTAAAAATTATATGAAAATCCTACACCCAGAATCTCTTTGAACTGAACATTAATATATTTATTCACCTTCATTGCGATTAATGTTTTCTTCATTTGCTTCTATCCTAAAAGTGTTCGAAGAAAAACAATTACTTGGTGAATATTTCCTAAACATGTAAATTGCACCGTTGTTCATTTTTTAAAAAGAATCATTAATCTGAAATAATGAAGAGACTCAGTTTATTGTCATTTATTTTGGTGAGTATAATGTTTTTGGTTTCATCAAATTCATACTCACAATCAGGAAACAAAGTTGCTCCTTTCAGGATAACTCTATGTAATGGATCTGTCTTTAAAGCTGAAGATCTGCCATTGGATAAACCAATTATTATCATATATTTTTCACCCGACTGCGAGGAATGTCAGAAAATGACAGAAGGATTATTGAAAATGATGAATGATTTTAAGAAGGCGTCTATTGCAATGGTCACTTATATGCCGATCGAAAAAGTTAAACCATTTGTAGCGAGGTATAGCTTAAATATGTATCCGAATATATATGTCGGAACGGAAGGAAGTTCCTTTATTGTCAGGTATTACTATAATATTACAACCTTCCCTTTTATTGCTTTGTTTAACAAGAACGGAGATCTGGTAAAGAGCTACTATAAAAACGAAAACCTCGATGATTTGTCAAATCGTCTCAAGGTTCTTTAAATATATGATTTTATAATTGCATTCATCATCTGCCGGATTACTTTTGCACTGTTAATAAGTAAACATGTGAAAACAATTATAGTTAAATCACTAACTCTGTTCGAATTTCTATCTGAACACTACCCTGATTCTCCACGGACCAGAATAAAAAAACTTTTGCAAAGCGGTACTGTCCGTGTAAATGATGAATCAGTCACGTTACATTCTTTTCCGTTGAATCCGGGTGATATCGTTGACATCAACTTACATCCTGGAATTTCTGCCAAAACCAAGGCTCCATTTCCTGTTTTATATGAAGATCAGCACGTTATTGTGATCGACAAACCTGCTGGCATTTCTACATCCAGCACTGATGGAAGCAAAAATATTCAAGAAATAGTTTCACAGTTTTTAAAACAGTTAAGCAAAGAAAAAGTAAGATCATTTGTAGTTCACAGGCTCGATAAAGAGGTATCGGGTGTGTTGTTGTTTGCCAAGTCGGAGGTTGCAATGAATGCTATTAAAGATAACTGGAAAGAGACTGATAAGCATTATTATGCTCTGGTGGAGGGGGTTCCGGCAAATCCTGAAGGAACAATCAAAAGTTGGCTGATTGAAGATAAATCTTTGAAAATGCATTCTGCAAGCGAGTCTGCAGATGGTAAATACTCTGTAACACATTATAAAACAGTCAGACTTTTAAACAATTATACACTACTTGATATAAAAACAGATACAGGACGTAAAAACCAGATAAGAGTGCACCTTTCAGATATTGGCTGCCCGATAGTAGGGGACAGGAAATATGGCGCTGCAACCGATTATATCCGACGTGTAAGGCTTCATGCCTATTCCCTTTCGTTCCCTCATCCTGCAACCGGTGAATTGATAACAGTCAAATCATCAATGCCAGACGGATTTTTGTCGTTAAAAGCAAAGGATGAGCATTATAAGTAAGCTATTTGAAGAGATGCTGCAAGTATTTTTTCATTTCACAAATGCTTTAATAACAATAGCTTGAATATCTGAATTATTAATTATTCTATAACTGCCAGCTGCTGCTGGAATAACAAAAGTTTCGGCATAACTGAACTGTTGCGAGATACCATTCCTTGTTTCCACAATAATACTGCTTCCTTCAACGAGGCTTAAAACGTGGCATTTATTCTCAGTTCTGACTTCGATAGAGTTTTTGAAATGATAACGGTGAACATCATATAAATGTGCTTCATGAGTTGGTAAATGGAAGAGCTGCCAGTCATCGCCATGGTCAATAAGCACAGGTTTTGAGATCAGTTTTTCTTTCACATAGCTTCCTTTCCTATCGAAATTTAGGTTTTCCATTCCTCTCTGAATGTTAAGAGGACGAGGGTTCCCATCCAGATCTCTGCTAAGCCAGTCATACATTTTAAAAGTAAAAATATATGGGGTTGAACTAATTTCCAGTACCAGATTATTTTTTCCCGAACTATGAATTGTTCCTGGAGGGATAAGGAAAAGATCATGTTTAGAGGCCGGGTGTTTCTGAACAAACTTCTCAATATCTAAAGTTACTGAATCATGAAAGCTATTCTCAAGAGCATTTCTGAATGCAGAAGGATCGATATTATCATTAAATCCAAGATAGACCTGAGCGTTGTTTTTAGTATCGAGGATGTAATAAGTCTCCTCCTGTGTAAAGTCCTCTCCGAAATGTGTTTTCATGTAATCCTGACGTGGATGACATTGAACAGAGAGGTTTCCCCCGTCAAAAGTATCAAGGAAATCGAAACGGATAGGGAAATCAGTACCAAACCTGCTGAAACAATCACCCAGCACAGATTCACCTTCAAGATACATAAGGCTATCGAAAGAAACCTCAAGCAGCTTTCCCGAACTCTCAAATAATAGTCCGTTTTCAGGGACGATCAATTCAAAAGACCAGGCGTAATTCGGCACATCACAGGTCAACCCTTCAATATGATCCATTATCCACGTTCCGCCCCATGCGCCCGGCTCAAACCATGGTCTTACCCTGAAAACGTTACGACTCATAACGGATAAGCATTTTCTTAGGCAATCTCCGTAAATCCAAGTGAGGTTTTCAGGTCCTTGTCCATCGGCAATTATATCTGTTTTGGGCAGAATTGTTTGTTTATGTTTATTCAGAACCACCCAATCGACAAAATAGAATCTCTTGTACATTGTCTTTGGATCGGATGGAGCTGACGCACCAAGGTTTGTGATACTTCCAGAACGTGATCTGAACTGAATCTCATTCTTCGGCAAATCGATATATACAAGAAGGCCTTTCCAACCTGAAAGTGCGGCTCCCGTACCAATTATCAGATTTATATCAGCATCATTATCCTGTCTCAGATTCCGTAGTAGGGTAAGATTAAAAAAGTCTTCAAGATTCAAACTGGTGCGCGTTCCGAAGATCGGATCATTACCTCCGGTAAACGGAGAAATCATCTCCTCTATCTCTGACTCAGGTTTAAAATAGTCGGAACTTCTTTTCCATGAAAGTTTTATTTCCTGTTCTCTAAAACATTCTTCAAGGCGAGTTTGGATAAAGTCAAAAAAGTTACCCGCGTATCCATCAATTATAACTGTTTTATGCTTTCCAATAATTGCTGCCAATGACTCAAATCCTTGAAAAATCTGTTTATCCTCAATTTTAAAAGCCGGATAGATATCATATGTCCCCATATTACAAAGCACAAACACAATTTGCTGACTTCCAGATCACCATCTGTTCTGTGAGGTCCACAGGAAGTATCTCGCCATAATATCCGATTGTATCACCGGCACAATTTCTTATGGGATATGCTGCATCGATAGTCGGGTCACAATATACGGCATAGAATACTGTTTCCCCATTATATTTTGCCATTCTGAATGCAAAAAACTGTGTTACGTCAGGGCTTAGACTGTTGATATAATTAATATCGTTTTTCATCCAGGCCAGATCTTTAACCGGGTCTTTTACATTACAGGTATTATCTCCAAGATTATCCTTTTTACAGGAAAAAACCAGAAGAAAAACCACGAAAAGTATCAGTTGAATTAGATTTATTTTTCGGTTCATTATTTTAAGTATTTCTTATTCTGAGATGTACTATTTTCTTTTTATCACTGCCACAAAACCGCCATTTTTTGCCAGTGTAACTTTCATGGTTCCGGATTTAAGAACCTGAATATTTTTCTTTAACTCCTTTGGTTCCTTATCAGAGTTTTTTGTGTCGGACCATGTCTCAGCTTCATAGGTTCCGGCAGGCAAAAATGACAGGCTAATTTCGACATTCTTTCCGACACTGTTATTCATAACTCCCAGAAACCATTTGTCCCCGCTACGTTTAGCTAGTGCGACGTAATCCCCCGGATATCCACCGATAAATTTTATATCATCCCAGGTTGTCGGAACAATTTTCAGAAAATCAGAACCTGGCTGGTTCAGGATATTATCGGGATGATCGCAAACGACTGTCAGCGGGCTTTCATAAATAACAAATTTTGAAAGTTCTGCGGCCCTTGTATTCCAGACAACAGCAGGTGTCTGGTTTTTATACTGTTCTTTGGTGACATTAAGAAAAGCTCCCGGAGTGTAATCCATCTGGCCTGCGAGCATTCGTGTGAAAGCAAGCTTAACATTATGTTCAGGGCTCATCTTATTAGAGAACTTGTAGTACTCATTTCCCATAACCCCTTCGCGGGTAATCATATTCGGCCAGGTACGGATTATGCCATCGGGTTTATATGCCCCATGGAAATCAACCATTAGATGGTTTTCCGCAGCACATTTTATTATGTCGTGATACCAGTTAATCATCCACTGGTCATCGCGGTCCATGAAATCGATTTTGATACCAGCAATTCCCCATTTTTCATATATGGGAAAAGCTATTTTGTAAGCACTGTTCCGGTTTACATCGCTGGAATACAGCCAAACAATAATCTTCACATTTTTTGATCTGGCATAACTTATTATCTCCGGCATGTCAATCTGAGGAGCCCATTTTGTAAGGTCAGCTTCCGGGGTATTAAACTTACCATACCATTGCCAGTCTACCAGCATATATGGCCATCCCATCTCTGAGGCAAGATTGATGTACTGTTTAATTACCGGCATTTCCATTTTTACCTCTCCGCTCCACCAATGATCCCATGCACTTAAGCCGGGTTTGATCCAGGAGGGATCTTTGATAGCGCAAGGATCATTCAGATTCTGAATTATCTCAGATTCAATCAGCGTTCCGGGTGTTTCCCCGATCATAAGAACACGCCATGGAGTATATACTTCATCATTGAAACGGACTTTGACTCCGTTTTCAGGTTCTCCCGGAACTGGCACCAGTTTCGTTGTAAGCTGATTGGAAACACCATTTGTTCCGATATAGAATGCGGCATAATTATCGATTTTGGCTTCGGTTATTGCAACCCAGCATTTATTTCCATATTCCATCAACATTGGTATTCCTGCTATCGATTTATCAGTAAGGTAACTCAATGGATGCTCAAAAAATTCAGCTTCATTTGATGAGGAATAACCTTTATATTCAACAATCCATGCTTTAGGATCACCTGGGATACTAAATGTTGTCAGTTCTTTCGTAATCTGTCTGTCCCCGGCTCTTGCAGCTCTTAAAAGTTTGTATCTGAATGCCACCCCGTCGTTGTATGCCCTTATTTCCATCCCCAATTGCCTCATAGGACCCGATTTCTCCCTGAGTGATAGCAATAGTTCATTATAGCTATTGAGTATCTCTGAATGCTTGGATTTCACTACCGGGATCCACTTCTCACTAAAATTCTTAAGAGATTGATCCTGAATTGCAAAGTTCCCTGTCATTGCAGGCTCATCTTTCAATTCGAATCCAAGCTGTGAGCTATTGACTATACTTCTCTCGTGAAAAGTTACTGAATAATTCAGTTTTTCATCGTTATTGATAGTTATGACAATACTGTTATCGGGCGATTTAACAGTAATAGCCTGGCCAACTGCTTTTGCTCCGACAAGTGTAATAAGTAGTACCAAAAAAATCTTAATCAGGTTCATCTCGGGTTTATTTATGAAATTATTTTTTATTATCGTAGGCATCGCCTTTGAGGCATTCAACCTTTTTATAAAACGTATACTCCGTCAAGTCCAGATCGAGTTCTTCTTTATATTCGCGAACGAGAGCCTGTTCCGGAGTTTCGCCTTCTTCAACATGACCTCCGATAAGATCCCAGTGATTTGGAAACGGGATTCCGGGTTTGTTATCGCGGAGCGCGAGAAGAAACTCACCTTTGTCATTTTCGAGAATAATAGCTGCAATTGTCTTCATCAGATTTCTATTCGATGAACATGGAAGAAACCTCAATTCTGTTATAGTCGGGATCGTGTGTTTCAAATTCGTAATATCCATCTCCGGTTTTGCGGGGGCCCCTGATTATTCTGAAACCATCATTTGCTAATTCCTTGCATTTTTCATCAACCTGAGCCATTGTTTCAACTCCAAAATCCAAATGGATAATACCAAGATGCTGTTTTTCAATCGGGTCGTTCAGGTTTTCAGGGATCCCTGGCTTCGTCATTATTTCCAATCTGCTTCCCGAATCGAATGAAAGAAAATAGCTTTCAAATCCGGTATCCGGGTTTGAGTATTTTCTGTTTGGGCTGGCATCAAAGTACTTTACGTAGAAGTCCTTTAGCGCCTCCAACTGGTTGGTCCAGATTGCAACATGATCTAAAAACATTGCTATTGATAATTCTTATATTTTATTTCAATTCTCCTATATTTCTGAATTTTGCTGTTACACTCTCTTTAACATTATGAGAAGTCACAGCCGGTCCCAGGTATATTTTTTCAGGAAGTTCGAGTGAGTAGGTCGTATATGCTTTCCAGTTTTTCCCGTCAATGCTGTAATAGCCTGTGAAATCATTTTTTACACGTTTCAGCCTGATCCATGTATTTGGATAATTTACAGGAAATTCAGATGTGCCGGCAGAGCTTGGAGGGTAAATAGCTTTCATTTCTCCGTTGTTATTCTGGCGATACTGAAATTCATACCCCCCGTTATTCTTGTTTCTGGCGTTATTATTCGGAAATACCTGAAAGTAAATATGTCTGCACCCCGGAGTTAAATCTTCACGGGCCATTAGCCCGGCTTTTGTATACAGATTGGGTGCTGTAAGATTTTCTATTCGTGCCGCAAAATCAAAATCCCCTGTCCGCTCAATATAAACGAAATTAAATTCATCTTTAACCCCCCAGACATCAGCGCCACCGGCTACAATGTCAAATCCTCCATCAATAATTTTAACTGTCCCGGCAATCGCAGGATTACCCACATCGGAATGTTTGAAGCTTTCCAACGGAAGGTTTTTGAGGTTTTTTGTCATAAGATCTGTTTGTGCAGATAAAACGGTATTCATGCTTACAATCATTAGAGTAAGGATTGAATAATGGATAATTTTTCTAGTCATGTTTGTATATTATTAAGTAAAAAAATCAGATATTTCTACTTCTTTATGTTAACCAATGCCCATACCGGAAGATGATCTGATGCGAGAGGTTCTTTTTCTACCATCGTTTTCTCAACCTTATATAAATGGTTTGTGTTTTTCAGCGCAAAAATGTAATCAATACATCTTCTTGGATAATCAGAAGGAATTGTATAGTTCACAGAATTATTGAGCATGAGCCATTTTTTTTCCAGGTTCTTAACTGGATCTGAATCTGGCAGAGAGTTCAAATCACCAGCCAGGAAAACATGCTTTGAAGTTTCCTGAAAGAGGTCATTAATTATTTCTGCTGATTTTAGTCTGTCTTCTGCATTTAGTGAAAAATGTGTACAGCAGAATATATAATCTTCAAATTCAACTATGAGGACTGATCGTTTTTCTTCCCTGCCCGGTAAAGGAACTGACTTCCAGCTAACTGGCTTTTCTTTGCATAGAACACCGTTTCCATACTTGCCCCCGAGGTAGTTTATTGTTGGTCCGTAGACAGAATACATTCCTGTCCTGACGGCCAGTTCGTTTAAGGCAACCATACCGTTACTTCGGAGAGTGGCACTGTCGAGTTCCTGAATTGCAACGATCTGAGGATTTATTCTTATGATAATATCTGCCACTCTCTGATAGTTTGTGCTGTCATCGAGTCCATGGCAGTTGCGGACATTGTAGGTCAGAATCAGAACTTCATTTTTCTTTGTCCGTTTTTCATTTGTTATCTGTCCTGATGAAATAGCTGATAAGGAGAAAAGGAATAAGCATAAGGCGACGAAAAAACAAGCTATTGTATCATTACCAAAAAGTCTTAATGTATTCCCGGTTAACCAATAATATAACGGGCCTAGTCTTTTAAAAGGAGATATTTCCATACTTTTCAGGTTGTTTTTACTTGCAGTCTAATCGGAGATGCAAGTAAAATCAATACAATTATACAAAATCTAAGTGAAAAATGAACCGGAAATCAGTCTGATCTGAACAATAAGTTTTATCTCTCAGATAGATATTCTTTATACCAAAACAAAGAAACATCTGCATAAGAGTAATTCTCAGTCTTGAAGAGTTTTGTATTAAAGAATTTCTTATCGATCATATTTTCTATCTGACCGGAGCTTTTGTCAAATCCGAAATTATACGCTGTGGCAAGAAATTTTAGTCTTTCAGCTTCACTTTTACTGCTTGCTTTAAATCTCTTTTCACAGATCATAAAAAATATTATAAGATAATTAAACTGTGTTTTTGGATCTTCCAGATCAGTTACAATCGACTTCCTGTAGCTTTGGATATTATCAAATTCAGATCTTTTCTTAAAGACGATTCCTGATTTACGTCTCATTCCAATAGTACTTTGTTCGCGAATCATTTCTGCGAAGGATGGTTTCATCTGGAACCGGCCGATTGAAAAGTTAGCATAATCTTCACCAAGATTAATATACAAAGCTTTAAGCAAAGTGATTTCCATCTTACTTTTGCTGCATTTGCTGAGCATATTGCATTGCAAGATCCATTTTTTCCTGGTCGGTTTTTGCATTATCCATTGCCTTTTCCATCTGTTTCCCCTCTGCCTCAGTAGTCAAAACATTTTCAACCACAATGGCTGCAAATTTTTCTTTCGTTTTTGTTAGAGTGAAGGCGTTAATCTGGGCATAGGGGCCATAAGTTTTTCCACCAAAAGTGATGAGTAACTTTTCTCCTGACTTACTGATGTATGGTTTATTCTTAAGGATAAAACCTTCAATAGTTTTATCCCCGTCATTAACAGCCTCAAATTCAGCAACTCTTGGAAGATCCGGTTGGACACATGCGCTTGCAGGTTCCGGTTCCGGTTCAGCTTTTTCCTTTCTGCCTAAGAGTTCATTAGCCATTGAATTACCTGCCTTTTTTAACAAACCGCCTTTCTGGGCATCAAGTTGATTAATAAGTATCAAGAATATTACCAGAGAAAAAATGAATGACTTTTTCATAATATTGGCTTTAATTAATTCTCAAAAATAATTATTATTCTTTTGATCTGTTAAAGTCGGATAAAATCTTTAGTTGTTTTTCAGGAGGCTGATATTTTTCATAAAAGCAGGGGAATTGTAGAATGGATCAAATCCCGGATTTTTAAAAATATCTCCGGTTATGTGATTAATATAGCCTTTAACAAATTGAGATGGTAATCGGTAAACCATATCTGAGTTTTCGTTTTGTACAGGAGGAGTCTCTGTAAGAACATTTTCGAATGAATAAGTCTTGACCCCGGCTTTTTCTAATTCCATTGAGTAGAAATTCACAATATCGTTTGAAATAGTGATTATCATCAGGTACTCTCCGAAGAATTTCCGGCTGTTGTGTTTTATTACCAGATCGAGTTTGTCTTTTGAAACAGGAAGGGCGGTTCTATAAAATGATTCGGCAAACATAAATCCATTTTGTAAAATGCTTTTGGCATCAGCCTCTTCTTTAGTATAATGAATAAAGGTTTTAAAGTCTTTTTCATTTTCCACGATAAAATTTATTTTATTGTCGTTGAGAAACTTATCGGAAAAAAATGAACGGTATTGGGTTAATCTCTGGAGTTCTGAAAGGAAAGCCATCATCTCATCCATGCTTCTGCTTTTTTCTATCCCAGATAATCTTTTGACAGTTGATTCAATGAATATATTTTTTCTTGTTAGCTGTATGTGAAGAAATATAATATAGACAAACAATGCGATAATAAATATTACACCTATAATTTGTACTGACATGGCCTAACAGTTTTTATCAGACTATAAAGTTACTAAATTAAGTTGATCAATTACATACCATTGAAATTGAATAACTAACACCTAAATTTTTAGGTTTTACAAATCGTTAACATTAAAAAATCCGGTATCGCAGAACTGATACCGGATGTCATTGAAAAATTTAAGGAATGAAAAACAAGGGTTTATTTTGGTTTTGAAGAAGTTTTTTCAGATTCTTTTAGTCCGTTTTCCGAAATGATCCAGAATTTGTCAGCGAGGTCCCATGGCTCTGTGTCTTCATCATATTTTGTATTAATCTCTTCATTGTCTTTGAATTTACCAATGTTTATTTCATTGTGAAACAGGTTTCTGGATTGCCTGTCAAAATACAATACGGTATTTTCAGGGACAAAAAGACTTACTGTTAAAAAGTCAGCTCTCCATTTACTTCCTGCCGGCATTGTGAAAAAATCGTCGAGGAAGATTGTATCGTTACTGATTCTTGAGTTATAAATTATTGATTCTGCTTTTTTGACAGCTTCTGTTCTGGTACGGCCTGCAGAACTTTTCTGGATTTCAAGTTTTACCTGGTTCTGTTCAGCAATGTTGAGGCGGAGACGTGCAGGCATATATAACTGGCGCGTTGAATCAGACATGTAAAGTGCATAATCCTCATCAGGTAATGAAAATTCCTTGTCATATTTCAGGTCTGATGCTTTATGGTCAGTAATAATAAACAAAGTATCAGGAGTATTGGTCAAAATATTCAGAGAAGATGTCTTTCCTGTTTCGGCAAAACTTATCCCCTCATTGAAAAGTATCATTGCTAATGCTGCCAGAGAGAGTACCCATAAAACAAGTCCTGTCAGACTGAATATCCCATCTTTGGCTTTGAACCAGAAGATCATTTTAACACCCCAGTAAATTAAGGCAAGCATTGGCAGAAAAACTGCAATCATGCTGAGTGCAATTATCCATGGGGCTGATGATGGGCTCACAATATAGCTAAGAAAATCAGTGTAATATGATAGGTGTACATTAATTCCGTCGTGTGAAAATACACCCGGGAATTTGAATAGAAATACCATGACAAAACTGAGGATGGTGAGGAATCCAATCAAAACAAAGAAGATACCTATAATAATAAGAAAGATACGTAAAATGATATACAGGACTCTTCCGATTGCCCTGAAAATTTCATTAAAGGCATTGCCTATTTTTGAGGTTGTCTGGTAGCTGATTGTATAAGTCCCGTCAGGTTGTCTGGTCTGTGACCTTACAGAATTATAAGCATCGCCATACATTTCTCTTTTTTTCGAATCACTATTTGCTGATGGGAGAGCGATCCAGAGTGCAATATAAACGAAGAAACCGACTCCAAAAAACGCAGAAATTACAAACAGAATTCTGAACAAAACGGGGTCGGTGTTAAGGTAAGCGCCAATACCGCCACATACTCCGCTGATGATTGAATCGTCGGGGTTCCGATACATCCTTTTTCTTTGATTTGTGTAAACCGGGGGAGCCGTCTCCTCTTCATAATGATCAAAATCCTCAGGTTTTCCGATAATTGAAATCATTGCTTCCACGTTTTCTTTTGATATTGCTCCTGTCAGGCCTTTTTGAGACTGGAAGATCTCGGCTATACGGTATTCAATATCATCAATTGTTTCATGTCCGCCCTGAACATTTTTGAAGCGGTTATTTATTGTCTGAAGGTAGTCGCGCAGAATCCGGTAGGCCTCATCGTCAATCTGGAACAGGGTGCCGGCGATATTTATATTAATAGTCTTATCCATTGTTTTCAGTTTTATTTGGTTATTAATAGGTTACCTGGTTCTGATAAGATTGACGGAATCAACAAGTTCTTTCCATGATTTATCGAGATCGGTCAGATAAGTACGGCCTGCATCGGTAAGTTCATAGTATTTTCGTGGAGGACCCTGCTGCGATTCTTCCCAGCGGTAGCTTAACAACCCGGCATTTTTTTGCCTGGTAAGTAAAGGGTAAAGGGTTCCTTCAACTACAATTACCTCTGCCTCTTTAAGTTCCTTTATTATGTCGCTTGCATAACAGGAATTTCTGGATAACACTGACAGGATGCAGTACTCCAGTATTCCTTTGCGCATTTGTGCTTTTGTATTTTCTAAATCCATGATATGTAATTTTATTAGGTTACACTTCAATAAGTTCAATATTTCTCTTTATCTAAACTTCATGTTCTTTCTCACGCTATCAAATTCTTTCTTTACAGAATCTTTAATATTGTGGATATTAACAGGATTTCCTTTCATCTCAATTTTTTGAGCTGTTGTTTTTGCCTCCGGAATAACGATATATAGGATAAGATATACCAAAACTCCAAGTCCTCCTCCAAGGGCGAGCGCAATAAATATGACCCTTACAATCAGAGGATCAATATCCCAATATGCTGCCATTCCTGAACAAACACCACCTATCATTCTATGATCCGGGTCGCGGTACATGCGGTGATAGCCAGGAGCAGAAAATTTGTCGCGGGCTGAAGGTCCGTCATTATCAGAAATATCTTCAGGGGTTCCCATGATTGAAATTGCCTGGTGTACGTCATCAATATTTATTACCTGTTTATAACTGGTAATTTTAGAACGGAAAAGCTCCGCCATACGGGTTTCGATATCTGAAAGGATCTCTGATGAACTCTCTTCTCCGGCGAAGTGAAGTTCCAGATTCTTGAGATAATTTTTAAGTTCGGCGTATGCATCTTCGTCGATATTGAATGAATACCCGCCGAGATTAATGCTTACTGTAATTTTCATGGTACTGTTTATTATTTACTACTGTTAAATTCATGTAACTTGTCAATGCAAAGATATAAATAAATATTAATACCATGCAATACATAGTACTGAAAAAATATAATTATTTTTTAATTATTTTCTAATGCACAGCAAATCAATCGTATATAAATCAGATTTTTTTTGTGATAAAGACCCCTCTGTCGCTTCGCGACATCTCCCCCAAGGGGGAGACAATTCTCGTCTACCTATTTTGGGGAGTGCCCGCAGGGCGAGGGGGTTAAATGGTAAATTCGTATATTTATCAAAATTTTATTTCAGGATGATGAAGAAGAAATATAAATGGGGAATTCTTGCCCCGGGAAAAATGTCAGCGAAATTTACCAGGGGACTTCAACTGCTTGAAAATGTTGAATTATATGCTGTGGGCTCACGTGATATACAGCGGGCAAAACAATTCGCGGAAGAATTTGGCTTTCAGAAATCTTATGGCAGTTATGAAGAACTGGCAAAGGATAAGGAAGTTGATATAATCTATATTGCTTCTCCTCATTCGCATCATTATGAGCATACGATGCTTTGTTTAAAGAACAAAAAGGCAGTTATATGCGAGAAGGCTTTTGCTATGAACAGTAATGAAGTTGAGGGGATGATAACTGAAGCTTCAAGACAGAAAGTATTCCTGATGGAAGCACTCTGGCCTCCATTTCAACCTATGTATATTAAAGCAAAAGAGATTCTGGAACGTGGCGAACCGGGTAAAATTATTCACCTTAATGCCAGATTTGGGTTTCAGGCTCCATTTAATCCAACAGACAGAAAATTCAATCTTGAACTTGGGGGAGGCTCTCTTCTGGACATAGGGATTTATGCAGTAATTGACGCGCTCTATTTTATTGGAGTTCCTGATGAAGTAACTGCAAAAGCCAATTTTTCAGAGACAGGTTCAGAAATTTCTATTAGTATAATTTTCGGGTATAAAGATGGACGTATGGCAACCTTGTATAGTTCATTCCGTACAGCAGCCGGAATTGGATGCGATCTTCTCTGCGAGAATGGAAATCTATTCTTTACTCGCGAAAGAGATATGTCGCAGCAGCTTATCGTTGCATTTAATGGGAAGGAGCAAGAAAAGTACTCTCTTTTACCTGAAGGCATGGGATACCAATACGAAGCTATGGAGGTAATGAAATGCCTTGATGAAGGCAAAATACAAAGTGATATAGTTCCGCATTCTTTTAGCAGCGACCTGATGAAGACACTTGACAGGATACGGAAAGCAGCCGGGATAGTATTTCCATAAATGTCAGAACATAGCTCAGATATTAAAGCGGAGGGAGAATTTTATAGGAAGAAACTGCTCCTGTGTATAATAATACCCGGGATATTTGTTTTTTTTATGTGGCTGGTGAAGATAATTGAGATACTTTTTGAAATTGACCTTTCTGGCTTTGGAATCTATCCATTAACTTTGAAAGGGGTGCCCGGAATCCTCTTTTCTCCTTTCATACATGCTGATTTTAACCACCTCTTTAGTAATTCTTTGCCCCTTTTTTTGCTGGGGGTAGCTCTTTTTTATTTCTATTCAGAGGTGGCCCTAAAGGTTTTTATCCTGACTTTTTTTCTTACTGGAATATTGGTCTGGGTGGCAGGAAGAGACGCATGGCACATAGGGGCAAGCGGACTTGTATATGGATTGGCCTCATTTCTTTTCTTCAGCGGAATAATACGAAGGTACTTCCGGCTTATTGCATTATCGCTTCTAATTGTTTTTCTTTATGGATCAATGGTCTGGGGTTTATTCCCCGGTGTTTATAAGAATGTATCGTGGGAGTCTCACATGCTTGGATTCTTCTCCGGAGTGGTTTTGGCTATATGGTTCAGGAAAGAGGGACCGCAGGCACCGGTATATCAATGGCTTGAAGATGAAGAAGGGGAGAGTGGGGAAATAGGTGAGGGGGAGACTGAGGGACTTAGTGAAGAAGAGACAGAAGGACAAGAGATTAGTAAGTAGTAGGTAGACAAGAATAAGAATTATGACAGATCTTTCAATAGTAATAGTTTGTTACAAAGGGTGGAGCAGGCTTATAAAATGCCTTGAATCACTTGATTCATTCACTGGTGATAATTTCAAAACGGAGATCGTTGTTGTTGATAACAAGTCGGACGATAATACATTTAAACAGATTGCAGAACGATTTTCAAAGTTCAGATTTATACAAAATACAGTTAATGGAGGGTTTGCAAATGGCTGTAATCTTGGAGCAAAAAATGTTGAAGGGGAGTATCTTTTGTTTCTTAATCCCGATACAGTTGCAGCAGAATCAGAAGTGGAAAAACTGCTTAATACCGCTAAGCAAAATCTTTCTTTTTCAATATTATCCTGCAGGCAGGTAAATGACAAAGGAAAAGAATCTATAGCCATGGGACAATTTCCCGGGTTGTCAAACCTTACCGGTTTTATGAGGGCAATATTCATAAGGCGGAAGGTTGAGGGCGGAAGGCAGAAGGAGGAGTTCTACGACCGCATACCGCATACATCAAATCGCATACCTGGAATTACCTTCCCTGACTGGATTTCCGGTTCCGTTGTTTTGATAAAGAGAGACCTTTTTCAGAAAATAAAAGGGTTTGATGAAGATTTCTGGATGTACTTCGAAGATGTTGATTTATGCAGAAGGGTAAGAAACATTCCTGGTGAAGTTGCACAATGCAGGGACATTAAAATAGAGCATAATCACGGAGGTAGTTCAAGGATAAATTTGAAGACAGCATCTTTAACTAAAACCGAAGTGCATATTTCCCGTCATGTCTATATAAGCAAGCATAAAACCGGTTTAAATAAAATCCTGATTCAGACATTTCTTGTTGTCAATAATCTGATATCGTCAGGTTTGATTGCAATTATAGGACTGATATTTTTCTTTATGCCTAAGTTATTTGCGCGTACTTTGATTTTTTCCCGATTAATCAGATATTATTTCGGAGCATTAGTCAGACTATCGTGGATTAGTCCAAGATCAGTAAATTTCAGGTAAGTAAATTTTATGCATGAACGATTCAAATATAAAACTAAAGAAGCCCTGATTCAGAAGGCGATTTCTCTGGGGTTTGAATTACCATTCAGTGACGACATTTCCCCATTATTAAATCCGGCATTAATTGAAGGATTCTCAATTCCCAACAGACTGGTCGTTCAGCCAATGGAGGGGTACGATTCTGGAGAGAATGGTTCTCCGTCGTCCCTTACAAAAAGACGTTACCTTCGTTATGCCAATGGAGGAAGCGGAATGATATGGTATGAGGCTGTATCTGTTTCTTCTGATGGACGCTCCAATCCAAATCAGCTTTGGATAAACAGGAATAATATTTCTGAATTTGCTTCTTTGAATGATGAAGTGAAGACAGCTGCCGAAAAGATTGGAATAAGGCCTCTCCTGGTAATTCAGCTTACACATTCCGGACGTTACAGCAAACCGGAAGGAATATCAAAGCCTCAGGTAGCGGCTTTTAATCTTACTCTTGATAAAATTGCTCCTTATCTTCTTACAGATGATGATCTTAAAAGAATTCAGGATCAATATGTTACGGCAGCGAAACTGGCTGCAAATTCCGGATTTGATGCGATTGACCTGAAGGCCTGTCACGGATATCTGATGATTGAATTACTGGCGGCAAAAACCCGTAAAGGAAGTATCTATGGGGGTGAAGATCCTTCCGCAAGATTCAGATTTATGCTTGAAACGATTGAAAGGATAAAAGCAGAAACTCCGGGAACGATTCTTACAACAAGATTAAATATTTCTGATTGTTATAAGGGCGGATTTGGAGTTGATAATAATAACCAGCCTGATTTTTCCGAGCCTTTATTATTAGTTAAAGCGCTTCAAAAAAGGGGGATAAGACTATTAAATTTAAGTATGGGAAGTCCATACTTTAATGCATTCGTAACTCGCCCGTTCGATACCCCTTTGCCCGGGCAGTCTGTTCCTGATGAACATCCCCTTGTTGGGGTTATTAAAATGATAAACGGAATTTCCTTTTTTCAAAAGAAATTTCCCGAACTGGATTTTATCGGATCAGCCTATTCTTACCTGAGGCAGTACGCTCCGAATGTTGGTGCTGCTGTAATTAAGAACGGAGGTGCGTCATTCATAGGATTAGGAAGAAGTTCTTTTGCTTATCCGTCTCTTCCCCTCGATCTGATCAGAGATGGTAAAGCCGATCCTTCAAAAGTCTGTATAACCTGTTCTGGATGTACGAGACTTATTCGAAATCTTCACCCGGGTGGTTGTGTAACACGCGATCGCGAAATTTACGGGACTGAACTTAAGAAACTTATTGCCGATGGAAAGTAATAAAATCGAAATAAAGAATTATACGCTGGATTGTTATCGGGTAAATACAATTATTATCGGAAGTGGTGCCGCATCTTTGAATGCGGCAGTCAGTCTTCATTCTTTGGGACAGGAGGATATTCTGATTGCAACGTCGCAGTGGGGTGGAGGTACCTCAAATAATGCCGGTTCAGATAAACAGACTTATTATAAACTCGCTCTCAGTGGCAGTGTCCCTGATTCCGTTACAGAAATGGCGAAGGATCTTTTTAAGGGTAATTGTATGCATGGCGATATTGCACTTTGTGAAGCACAGGGATCGGTACAGGCATTCATTAATCTTATTGGTCTGGGAGTCAGGTTTCCACATGATAAATATGGTTCATGGGCAGGATATAAAACGGATCATGACAATCGTGCCAGAGCAACTTCAGCAGGCCCTTACACATCAAAAAGAATGTTTGAAGTACTTTCAACTGAAGTGAAAAAGCGGCAAATAAAAGTGCTTGATTATCATCATTGTGTAGCTCTGCTAACAGATAAGTCAGGATCGAAAGTTATAGGAGCTCTGGCGATTAATACCAGAGAGCATGACCACACGAAAGCGTTTGTTTTGTTTAATTCCACAAATGTTATTTTGGGGACAGGAGGACCTGCCGGGATTTATGAAACAAGTGTTTACCCATTATCTCAAAGCGGTTCGATCGGGATGGCTTTCAAAGCAGGAGCAACTGGTCAAAACCTGACTGAATCACAGTTTGGAATAGCATCACTTAAATTCAGATGGAACCTCTCCGGAAGCTATCAGCAGGCTATCCCGCGTTACTTTTCAACTGATAAAAACAAGAAGGACGAACAGGAATTCCTGAATGAATATTTCTCTGATTTCAGATCCCTTTTAAAAGCTATCTTTCTGAAAGGATATCAATGGCCATTTGATCCAGGGAAGGTTATTAATCATGGTTCCTCTATGATTGATATTCTTGTTAACAGAGAAATTAACGAAAAAGGGAGGATGGTTTTTTTAGACTATTCAAGAAATCCTTCATGGAGTATAGCTGAATCTTTCTCCCCGGATTATTTTGATCCTGAGGTAAGTGAATATTTAAAAAACTCAAACGCAATTCAGAATACCCCCATTGAAAGGCTGCATTCATTGAATTCCCCTGCCATAGAACTCTATAAAGAGCACGGAATTGATCTTGCATCGGAACCTCTTCAGATCGCAGTATGCGCCCAGCATAATAACGGCGGACTAAAAGCCAATATATGGTGGGAATCAGATCTTAGTCACCTGTTCCCGGTAGGCGAAGTGAATGGATCGCATGGAGTTTACCGTCCCGGGGGTTCAGCTTTAAACTCAGGTCAGGTGGGTAGTTTTAGGGCAGCTCAATATATCACGAAAAGATATTGTGTTCCTCCAATGGATAATGATTTATTTCTGTCAGAATCTACCGGAATAATTTCAGAATCATTGAATCTCGCAACTGACTGGATGAAATCAGGTGATGCTGAAAAGAATAAAATTTATATTCTGGAAATCCGAAAGAGAATGTCGCTTGTTGGCGGTATTATACGTGACAAAGAAAAGACAAATTTTGCAGCTTCTGAAGCGGCTGCCTTGCTTAAAAAGCTTCCCGGTATGATTGGTGCCAGATCAGTTGCAGATCTTACCGAATCATTTTTACTACTTGATCATTGTATAACTCATTTTGTTTATCTTGAAGCTATCAATTTCTATATTGAAAAGGGAGGAAGAAGCAGAGGTTCATATATCGTCGTGGAAAAAGGGGAAAAGGATTTTCCGGAAAAATCCAAATCAGTATTTGATCCGGAACTTTGTTTATATGACAGAGATGTTGAGAAAAAAATTATAGAAGTTATTTTCAAAGAAGAAAAAGCCATAATTAATCTTGTAGATATCAGGGAAATACCAGAGCAGAATCTATGGTTTGAAAAAGTCTGGAAAGATTATCTTGAAGATAAATATACTGTAAGTTGACAGAGTCAGGCAAATTACTATCTTTAAAGCCGATATTACTGTTAAACCTGATAACGCTTTTTACGTATGAATGACAAGCCTGTAGCTGTTATTACAGGTGCCAGCAGAGGGATTGGCAGGTCGGTTGCAATTGCTTTAGCTGCCGAAGGGTATGATATTGCAGCTATAGCCCGTTCTGTAGACAGCAAAGGGATGGAAATTCTCGGTCCGGAGATAGAAAAAAAAGGAGCTCAGTTCTTTCCGGTAGGCCTTGATATATCATGCACATGTTGTCAGGAGGAAGTAGTTTCAAATATACTTGAAAGATATGGAAGGATTGATATACTGGTCAATAATGCCGGTGTAGCTCCACTTTTGAGAAATGATGTGCTCGACATGACAGAAGAGAGCTACGACCGTCTGATGAATATAAATCTGAAGGGACCTGTGTTTTTTGCGCAGAAGATAGCTAAGGAAATGATATGGCTGAAGCAAACAATAGACAATTATAAGCCTGTTATTGTATTCATTACATCAGTTTCTGCTGTCTTATCATCAACCAACAGGGCAGAATATTGTGTTTCGAAAGCAGGACTTAGCATGGCCTCCACAGTTTTTGCAGACAGGCTTTCCCATGAAGGAATACTCGTTTATGAAGTGAGACCGGGTGTTATTCAAACTGATATGACAGCAAAAATTAAGGATAAATACGATAAACTCATTAACGAAGGACTTGTTCCTCAAAAAAGATGGGGATTACCGGAAGATATAGGTAGAGCTGTTGGTTCCCTCGCCAGAGGTGACTGGAGTTTCTCCACCGGAATGATTTTCGAGATCAGTGGCGGACTGAATATCCATAAACTCTGAGGATTTTTAATGAAGGTGAACAAAAGTAGAATTACTGATGTTTAATACTGAAATTATAAAATCACAGGAAATGAAAAAAGCAATATTATTTTTAGGATTGTCTGGATTATTATTAATTCAGGCAGCCGCACAAACAAAATTAACAGCCGATACAGAAAAGACTAAATTAGTTTGGCTGGGTGAAAAAGTAACAGGGCAGCATACCGGGTCCATTAATCTTCAGTCAGGATCAATTAACTATCAGGATAATAAAATTATTTCAGGGGAGTTTGTTATTAATATGGCTTCATTAAAAGATTCTGAAGCAAATGCTCGTCTCGAGGGGCATCTGAAATCAGAAGATTTTTTTGGTGTTGAAAAATTTCCTACAGCAAAATTATTAATTACCGGAAGTACTTCTTTTGAAAAGGGGACTGCAGTTGTTAGCGGAACACTTACTATAAAGGACGTTACAAACCCGATTGAATTTAAAGCTACTACACAGAAAAAGGATGACGGCACATGGTTTTTTGCAAACATTTCAATAGATCGGACAAAATATAATATTCGATATGGGTCAGGATCTTTCTTCGATAATCTTGGAGACAAAGTTATTTATGACGAATTCAAACTAAAGGTGAGTCTTTTGGTCAAATAACAACAACAAAATTTTGGTAAAGTCGCAAATCATAACAATCTTGTAATCTCAAAACAAAATTGTATATGACAAACAACTTAACTGCTGCCTCAAACCGCCAAAAACTTGTAACCTACGGTTTTGTAATTCCATTTATTCTGGTAACAAGCCTTTTCTTTCTATGGGGATTTGCTCATAGTTTACTTGATGTATTGAATAAACATTTTCAGGATATACTTGGGATTACAAAGGCAAAATCAGGCTGGGTACAGGCAGCTCTTTATGGTGGCTATGCTGTTATGGCAATTCCTGCCGGCTTGATTATGAATCGTTTTGGATACAAGAAAGGGATAATTTTCGGGTTACTTCTATATGCAACAGGAGCCTTTCTTTTTATACCGGCTGCAGAGATTCAGACATTTGAATTCACCCTATTATGTTTATTCATTATAGCATGCGGGCTTACTTGTCTTGAGACTGCAGCAAATCCATATTCAACAGTTCTTGGTCCGAAGGAAACTTCAGAGCAAAGACTTAATCTGTCGCAGTCTTTCAATGGATTGGGCTGGATTGTTGGTCCTGCTATCGGGGGAATGGTAATTCTAAGGGTAGATACAGCTGAAACCAACAAATTTGCTTCAATGACAATGCCTTATGTTATCATCGGTATATTGGTATTATTAGTTGCTGTTTTTTTCATGTTCACTAAAATGCCCGATGTACACGAAGGAGAACATAACGGCAATGGCGATAAAGGGAGGTACATAGACCTTCTCAAATTCCCTCATTTTAAATTCGCTGTTGCAGCTCAGTTTCTTTACGTAGCTGCACAAACGGGGATCAACAGTTTCTTTATTAATTATGTTACTGAAACAATGCCTCAGTTTAGCGGTGAAAAAGCTGCGTACCTTTTATCTTTTGGATTTATTTTCTTTATGGCAGGTCGTTTCTCCGGTACTCTTCTGATGAGCTGGTTTAAACCCAATCAGATGCTGGCTTTGTATGCTTTAATAAATGTTCTGGCAATGGTTTTTGTAGTATTAGGTCTTGGATGGCTGTCGCTAATAGCTCTGTATCTTACCTATTTCTGTATGTCAATTATGTTTCCGACCATCTTTGCTCTGGGTATAAAGGATCTTGGAGGGCTTACAAAGAAAGGCTCTTCAATTATCATTATGACAATTGTAGGAGGAGCCATCTGTCCTATCTTTATGGGATGGATTGCGGATGTGTCAAATATGGCTTTGGGATTTCTCGTCCCGTTGCTCTGCTTTGGCTTTATTATCTTCTTTGGGCTTAAAGGCTACAAAGTGAAAACAGCTTAAATGGCAGAAATCTGACTTCTCATTACCTTAAGTGCATTCGGAGCCTGTTCTTCAAGGTTTTTCCATGAGCATTCAATAGTCATTCTTCCTTTAAAGTTAACCTCTTTCAGAGCCTTAAAATAAGGAGTAAAATCTTCATTGTTAACTCCGGGAGCTGAGCGGCCGGTTTTTTCTGCTAAATGAGTGTGGTACAACAGATGTCCGTATTTGGTAATATTTGCCGGACTCTCATTTTCCATGAGCATATGATATAAATCGGCCAGCAATCGGAAGTTTTTATGATTCACGGCTTCAACGATCTCTCCCCCTTCGGCAACAGAATTAATGAAGTTGCATTCTTTTCTATTAAGGGGTTCCAGCGAGATTACAACATCATATTTTTTTGCAATGGGGGCAAGTTTTTTGCATAGTGAAATAAACTGATTTTTAGCTTCGTCTCTTGAAAAACCTTCCGGGATGGACCTTGCGCCTCCACTTCCGAACACAATTGTTTTTACACCTGCCATTTTGGCTCTGCGAAAGGCAGTTTCCCCGAATTTAAGTATATCATCATGAAGAGGAGCAGGCCCCACAACCTTCAGGTTACCAGGCAGAAATGAATTGCAGGCTTCAACAGGAAGTTTTGATGCCTTCAACAGGGCAAGTTTTAGTCCAAACACAGAATCGGCTTCCAGGGGGCAAAGAAAATTTTTGACATTTTCCTCAACAAAGGAATACCCTGCTGCGGCAAGGATCCCATTATTTGCGATCCCTGTTGAAATTCCTATTCTATCTAGAAATTTTTCGGCTTCTGATGGAGTTCCAAAAGCATCATATGATCTTAGAAAAAGAGTTGAACCAGCTGCAAGGGCTGAAAACCTTAGAAAATCGCGACGTGATGTTTTCATAATGTATTTGCTATGGTTGGTTTATAGTTTTTAATTACATGAATGATAAGAATATTCCTTATTGATTATCTCAAAAGTAAGATAATAAGAAAGATTTCCAATATCAATTTATATTAGAATGGACCTGTTTAATCTTTATTCTTCTTCAACACTTTCTTTGAGAAGTTGAATAATCCTTTTCCATCTGAGTTCATCCATTCTTGCCCCAACGATTTCAATTACATGACCTGCCAGTACAGATCCGAACAGTCCGCATTTTTCGAGAGAATACCCGCAGGCAAAGCCATAGAGAAATCCTGAAGCATATAGATCACCCGCTCCCGTTGTATCAATACTCTGAACATCGATAGTCCCAATCTTAATTACTTCTTCTCCCCGTTTTATCAATGAGCCTTCTTTTCCAACTTTAACTACCGCAACATCACAAGACTGTGAAATAACATCCAGAGCTTCTAATGTTATAAAGCCTGTAAAAGATTTTGCCTCATCTTCATTTGCAAAAACTATATCAATATATTTTTCAATAATTTCTTTGAAATCAGATAGTTTAGCATCAACAACATTGTAACTTGCAAGATCAAGGGCAATCTGCATATTATTTTCCTTAGCCAGAATACAGGCTCTTTCGACAAGTGGCTTATTAAAGATCAGATACCCCTCGAGGTAAAGAATGTCAAAATCTTTAAAATATGATGGATCAAGATCTTTTGCTTCCAATTCAACAGCAGCTCCAAGATGAGTAGCAAAAGTTCTTTCTGTATCGGGAGAAATAAGCGCTACAGCGGTTCCTGTAATTGAATTTCGGCGTGATAAATATGTTTTTACTCCGGCTGATTTCATATCATTTTCAAAAAAATCGCCGGTATCATCCTTCCCGACAGATCCGATAAATCCGGTATTTACACTTAACATAGCGAGCCCGTGAATAGTATTTGCAGCAGATCCTCCCGAAGCCAGACTTCTGTTAAGATGCACAGTCTCAGACTTTACCATACCCGATTTTACATCATCAACAAGCGTCATACTCCCCTTAGGTAATCCGAATTTCTCCAGAATACTATCGTCATTTATTATGGTCATAACATCAACCAAAGCGTTCCCGATTCCAAGGATTTTTTTCATTTAAAAAATTTTTCTCAAAGATATTGCTTAATTCACTAAAAGCCCTTACTTTTGGCGTTCTAATTATAACACGTTTATTAGAAAATATTCCTTAGTAGCTCAGTTGGTTAGAGCGACGGACTGTTAATCCGTAGGTCGTAGGTTCGAGCCCTACCTGGGGAGCAGACAAAAAATCAAAAAGCCTTGATATAGAATAATATCGAGGCTTTATCATTAAGTCGAAACTAAATCTAAAACTATGATTTACAATCCTTCAAAAGAGCGTTACGGTAACATGACTTACCGGCGCTGCGGAAAAAGCGGAATTATGTTACCTGAAATTTCGTTAGGTTTATGGCATAATTTTGGCTCAGTTGACGTCTTTGAAAATTTCCGGAAGATATTGTGGAGAGCATTTGATGCCGGGATAACTCATTTCGACCTCGCAAATAATTATGGTCCCACTCCCGGCTCAGCAGAGGAAAACTTTGGAATAATTCTTAAAAAGGATTTCAGTTCATTACGTGATGAATTAATTATATCAACAAAAGCCGGTTGGGAAATGTGGCCGGGTCCTTATGGTAATTTTGGTTCAAGAAAATACCTTCTGGCCAGTCTTGACCAGAGTCTTAAAAGGATGAATATTGACTATGTGGATATTTTCTATTCACATCGCCCTGATCCTGAAACTCCGCTTGAGGAGACAATGGGAGCCCTGGCTCAGGCAGTTCATCAGGGGAAGGCTTTGTATGCAGGGATATCCAGTTACCCTGCAGATCTTACAAAAAAGGCAGCAAAGATTCTTAAAGAGATGGGTGTGAATTGTCTTATTCATCAGCCTAAATATTCGATGTTTGAAAGATGGGTTGAAGATGGTCTTCTCGATGTACTTGAAGAGACCGGCATAGGGTGTATCCCTTTTTCGCCATTAGCACAGGGACTGCTCACTGATAAATATCTTAAGGGAATTCCAAAGGATTCCCGGGCATCAAATCCGAACGGGTTCCTGAAAATTGAAGATGTTACAGAGCAAAGAATCTCAAAAGCCAGGAAACTCAATGAAATAGCACAAAGCCGCAATCAGTCGCTTGCACAGATGTCAATAGCATGGCTGTTGAAAGATAAGCGGGTTACATCTGTACTAATAGGTGTAAGCAGTGTGCCCCAACTCGATGATAATCTTAAAACTCTGGAAAATCTCAAATTCAGCTCAGATGAATTAAGCAGAATTGAGATTATCCTTAAGGGCAACTAATCTCTGCGGCTCTCAGCGTCTTCTTTGCGAACTCTACCGTTTAAAAAAGATATTAAAACGGATTTATCCTTTTTTTAATATTTTGGCAATGTCCAGCCATTGTGATACTCCGGAACGATGAGGTTGTTGGGAGCGCTGGTTTTAAATTGCTGTTTTGAATTATCCCAGGATACTTTTTCGCCTGTACGGAATGCAACATTACCCATCTGGGCAACAAGAGCCACATCCCTGCCAATATTTATACCCGCATTAAGTTTCTGAGGGGTATTGTTTTTCAGGCACTCGACAAAGTTTTTAGTATGAATATCGAGTCCTACACCGAGGTTTTTCTGAACAGGCAGAGCTTCCATTCTTGTTTTCTCAGGGACTACTTCCCAACCGTTACGATCGAGGATAAGGGTGCCGTTTTCTCCGATATAAGACATTCCGTGAGGTCTTTTCCAGTTTCCAAGGCCAATACCGATAGTATGTTCCCATATCATTGTAAAATCCTTGAAATCATATACGGCTGTCATGGTATCAGGGGTAACCATGTCATCATCAGGAAAAGCATATTTCCCACCTATTGCCATTACTGATTCAGGAATTGATTTTCCCATTCCATATAAAATATAATCTATCAAATGGACACCCCAGTCTGTCATGAGGCCATTTCCATATTCCCAATACCAGCGCCAGGTAAAATGAAAGCGGTTTTTATTAAATGGACGTTTTGGGGCCGGTCCCAGCCACATAGTATAATCCACGCCATCAGGGACAGCTGAATCGGCGACTTTGGGAACTGCACCTTTCCAATCGACATAAGACCATGCTTTGCAGGTACGGATTCGTCCCAGTTTGCCTGATTTGATAAAGTTTACTGCATCAACGAAATGGGGCTGACTTCTTTGCCACTGGCCTACCTGCACAATTTTACCATATTTCTGAACAGCCTTATGCATAATGTTGATTTCGGCAATTGAATTTCCAATAGGTTTCTCAACATAAGCATGCTTCCCTGCTGCCAGAGCATCAGTGAAAATCAGACAATGCCAGTGGTCGGGAGTACCGATTATGACTGCATCAATATCTTTATTCTCGAGCATCTTCCTGTAATCCTTATAGAGCTTTGGCTTTGGAAACCCAAGTTTGATGAGATCATTGGTGCGGTTAGTGAGCACATTCATATCTACATCGCAAAGAGCAACACATTCAACTTCAGGATTCTTCAGCATTGACGTCAGGTCATTGAATCCCATGCCGTTGGCTCCTACAAGACCAACTCGTATTTTATCGTTAGGGGAGATCCCCAGTCTTGATTTTGAAAAAGCACTAAGGGGAATAACTGTTCCGGCAGCAAGCACAGAAGCAGTCTTAATAAAATCTCTACGCGTTGAACTCATGATGTTTAAAATTAATAAATTAACAACGATTATGATTAATTTGAAGGTTTGAAAATCAGATCGACTACATCTGCTTTATCGAACATTTGGTCTGCAATTGCTTTAATGTCCTTTATTGTGAATTTCTTTAATATATTTTCATAGTTTGCCGGATCGTTATAGTTGATACCAACGCTGTAATACCTGCTTAATGTCCTGTTCCAGTAGGCGTTATGCATTTTATCTTCCTCTCTGGTCTTAAGTATGTTATTAACTGCTTTATCGAGATTCACCTGAGTAGGTCCGTTTTTCAGAATGTTATCCAGCTCCTTGTAAATGATAGCTTTAAGAGCGTTGGCGCGGGCAGGGTCGCAATCGAAAGTAATAACTCCCTCGCCAAGTTCAGAAGGCCTCTTTTGCAATGACAATGATACTTGTACCCCGTATGTTCCACCCTCGTCTTCCCTTACTTTTTCAGTGTATACCAGATCAAGAACCCCCTTAATTACTTCAAGTCCAAGGTTGTTATAAGGGTTATATTTCATATGGTCAGCAAATGAGATGAAAACAGTTGCTTTTGGTATTTTAAGGGGCATACTGATCTCGCGTGTTATCTTCCCTTTAGGTTGTTCAATTTTCCTGTCGACCCAGGTTTCATTACGTCCTGATGAAGGCAGGGAACCAATGTATTTTTCAACCATTGGAATTACGGTTTCTTTTTCAATGTTCCCAACGATAAAGAATGTGAATTCATCAGCACTGTTGAACCGGTCGGTATAGATTTTCTTAATATCCTCAAGGGTAATATTTGTTATTTTTTCTTTTGAAAGAATAGGAGTTCTTGGATTATACCCTGTTGTTATTAATTGCATGCTATCGCTCTTTATTTTGTTGGGATCTTTTTCCATATTACCAATAAAGGCGGTGTACCTCCCGATGATGGCATCATGCGCTACTTTATCGAACCTTGGATGACCAAGACGAAGGTAGAGAAGCTGCATCATTGTTTCAAAATCTTTTGGAGTAGAAGATCCGCTAATAGATTCTGCAGTCTCAGCCAATGAAACAGAAATACCGGCTTTTTTCCCGGCAAGCATTTTCTGCAATGTAATATTATCATAATCACCTGCTCCATACATTGGGACAATTGCGGGAAGGAGATTCGCAGGCAAAACAAGGTTATTATCGAGTTTAGACACGCCCCCGAAACTGAAAGCCGAGAGCAGAACATTATCTTTTTCGTAATCAGCTTTTCTGAAAATCACTTTTGCATTATTCCCAAGGGTCCATTCCACTGCATCAAACTGAGGAAGAGGAACTGTTTTCACTATTTTAGATCCTTTCAGCTCTTCGTTTATCAAAGATTCACTAAGAGCTTTGTCTGCATAAGGAGTAAGCTGGGAATTTTTTACCTTAGTAATAATATCAAGCGCTTCTTGTTGTGTAAGATGCTTTATATCAGCACCTTCAAGTCCCTGAACTACAATAGTTCTGTTTTCATCTATCATTAATTCTTTAAACCGGGCAGAGATCTCTTCCGGTGTGATACCATCAATTACCTGTTTAAGGAATTCAAAGTCGAAGTCGATTGATATAAGTGGTTCTCCGGTAAGGAAATAATTCTGAATACCAGAAACATAAGTATCATTATCAATTTTATCTTTTTGTTTAAAATTATTCTCAAATGATGAAAGCATTGAAGCTTTTGCACGCTTAAGTTCGCTCTCATTAAATCCAAACCGGCGAGCTCTTTCAGCCTCGGTATAGACTGCTTCGAGGGCTTTTGCTTCTTCGTTTTTGCGTACGGAAGCATTAATTGAAAAAGCATTATAACCTCTTGCATAGTATTCCCCATAAGATACTGAACCACCGATGAAAGGAGGATTCTCTTTCTGTAAAAGTTCACCTATTCTTGTGTTTATCATTGAATTCATCAGGGAAATAACGTGATTATCGCGGATATATTTCAGATTTCTGTTTTCAGCGGGGACAGCCTTATGTAGTACAATTACAGAAACAGATGTTTGCGGAGCTTCTTTATCCTGGGCAACTACAAAGTTTGTCTCACTATGGTATGGCACTTCAACCAGATTTCTGGGGGAAGGATTTTTAACTGCCGGGATGGTTGAGAAAAGAGTCTTTATTCTTGCTTCTACTTCATCTGCATTAATATCTCCGACTATTGCAATAGCCTGAAGGTCGGTACGATACCACTCCTGATAGTAGCTCCTCAATGTGTTATAGGAAAAGTTTTTAATAATATCAATGTTCCCGATAATATCTCTCTCAGCGTATTTTGAACCTTTCAGAATGACAGGTATTACCTCAAACATCATTCGTCTGCTTGCGTTCTTACTGGTTCTCCATTCCTCACTTATTACTCCCCGTTCAAGGTCAATTTCCTTGTCGGAAAGGGTCAGATAATGCGACCAGTCGTTCAATATCAGAATACATGAGTCGACGAGTCCGGGGGCATCGACCGGAACATTACTTAAGTTATAAACTGTTTCATCAAAACTGGTATAGGCATTTATATTACTGCCAAATCCGACTCCGTGTTTTTCAAGACTGCTGATAATACTTTTATCCGGGAAATGGGCTGTTCCATTTAATGACATGTGCTCAAGAAAGTGAGCCAATCCGTTTTGGTCATCCTTTTCAAGGATTGCACCAACATTTTGTATAATATAAAAGCTGGCCCTTTTTTCAGGTTCTTTGTTTTTACGGATGAAGTAAGTAAGTCCGTTGGTCAGTTTTCCGATTCTGATATCAGGATCGTTTGGAGCTAATTTTGTAAGATCAGTCTGAGCTGTAATGAAGCCAGATAGTAATAATAAGGCAACAAGGAAGAATAGGAACTTGATTGATTTCATTGTATTTATGATTTAAGATTTTAAAAAAGCCCGTGTATTTCTGCATTTATTTTATCAATTACCTCGCTCAGATGAGCGCTGTTATTCGGGAAGTTGTAGTGATCAGCTTCAATAATAAGAACTTTACCAAGATTATAAGATGCCATCCATGCTTCGTAGCGTTCATTAAGCCTTTTCAGATAGTCGATACGTATTGAACTTTCATATTCACGGCCACGTTTCTGGATCTGATTAACCAGAGTCGGAACAGAAGCTCTGAGGTATAGAAGCAGATCAGGCGGCTGAACCAGTGAGCTCATCATCTTAAAAAGCCTTGAATAGTTGTCAAAGTCACGGGTCGACATAAGCCCCATTGAATGAAGGTTCGGAGCGAAAATGTAAGCATCTTCATATATGGTTCTGTCCTGGATAATAGTTTTATCGGATTTTCTTATTTCCAGTATCTGGCTGAACCGGGAATTTAAGAAGAAGATCTGAAGATTAAATGACCATCGCTGCATATCTTCATAAAAATCGTTTAGATATGGGTTGTCATCAACATCTTCATAATGAGCCTGCCAGCCAAATTGTTTGGCAAGAAGGCCTGCCAGGGTTGTTTTTCCCGATCCGATATTTCCAGCTATTGCTATGTGCATAAGTCCGATTATTACATTTAAAAGGTTATAAAATTAGTAAAAATTGATTCAGGTTTGCAAAATAAGTGACTAAAGTGTTTAAAGTGCCTAGAGTGCCTAAAGTTAACTATCCTTTAAATCTTTTTTTATGAAGTATAAACAAACTCTAAGTATTCTAGTCACTCTAAACTCTAGTCACTCTTTATGTTAGCTATTTTATACAAATCTTCAATGTACTCCCTTGTATTTGAAAGACGCGGAACTTTATTCTGTCCGCCAAATTTGTTTCTGGCTTTTAGCCACTTATTGAAAGTCCCTTTCGGTACAGACCTTGCAACAGGTTTAATAAGATTCAGATCTTTGTAGCGTTTAGCTTCATAATCGGAGTTTACCGATTTTAGTACATTATCAAGGATGTCGATAAAGCTGTTTAAGTCAGAAGGCTCTTTTTCGAATTCAATTATCCATTCATGCGACCCCTTTGAAGATGTGCTCATAAAAACAGGACCAGCGGTATATTCCAGAATTATTGCCCCTGTTTTTTTACAGGCCGATTCAATTGCTTTATCAGCATTGTCAACAATGACTTCTTCACCAAAGACATTAATAAAATGTTTTGTGCGTCCTGAAATCTTGAATCTGTACGGCTGCAGACAGGTAAAAACGATTGTATCACCCATCATATATCTCCAGAGTCCGCCATTGGTTGAGATAATAATGGCATAGTTTACATCTTTTTCAACTTCACCGATTGTGTAAACAGCAGGTGATGCAGAATTTATCTGGTCCGAAGGGATAAATTCATAAAAAATTCCATAATCGAGCATTAAAAGCATATCACTTTTCGAGGCATCATCCTGAATTCCGAAAAAACCTTCTGAGGCATTATATGTCTCCATATAATTCATCTGATCGCCGGCAATAAGTTTTTTAAACTGTTCGCGATAAGGGCTAAAACTTATACCCCCGTGAAAAAAGACTTCCAGGTTAGGCCAGACATCCAGCAGATTTGATTTACCGGTATAGGCAAGAATCTGTTTTATTAAAACGAGATACCATGAAGGAACACCTGAAATATTCGTAACATTTTCATTGACAGTTGATCGTGTAATTTTATTGAGCTTTTCTTCGAAATCTTCGAGGAGTGCAATCTTGTGACTGGGGGTTCTTATTATGTCAACCCAGAATGGAGCATTTTCAATAAGAATTGCTGACAGATCTCCATATAAAGAGTCATTATTAAACTGGTTCATTTTATGACTTCCTCCAAGGGTAAGACTCTTTCCTGAAAACACCCTGGTTTCCGGTCTTTGCATGGTGTAAATGGCCAGTATGTCTTTTCCTGCACGGTAATGACAATCTTCAAGAGCCTCACGACTCATTGGAATAAATTTACTTTTTGTAGAAGTAGTACCTGAAGATTTTGCGAACCACTTTATTTCACCCGGCCATAACAGATTAACCTCCCCTTTGCGAAGCCTTTCAACGTAGGGAATAATTTCCTCATAGGTCTGAACAGGGAACCTTGATTGATATTCTTTAATTGATGATATTGATGAGTAGCTGTATTTTTTCCCCCATTCTGTGGATGCTGCTTTTGCTAACAGTCTGTAAAGTGTCTCCTGCTGGGTTTCAACAGGAAATTTTTTGAATATTTCAATCTGATTTATCCGCTTTATATTCAGCCAGTTTATTATAGAGGGAATTATCGCCATTATGTAATCAGTTTGACGACTAAGATAGGTAAAAACTTGAGTATGTAGTTTTTAAATTTTAACTAAAAACCTCCTTCAGAACTTCAAGCGATTTTATCTTCTTTAGTCCGGGAAGATGAAGTGCATAATATCTGACAAGAGTATCAAGTACCTCATTCCGAAGAGTGCCAGTCAGGGCTATATTGGCCACTGTATCATGAGATGCCACAAAAAATTCAGCCAGTTTGTTCGAAATATCCTCATTTGCATAATTGCCGTTTAAAGGGGGTAATGGAACAAATATCCCATTCGTCATATCAAAGAATGCATCATCTGCATTATTTCTGGTTCCGGGTTCAAACCCCAGAAAACTGCTGAGTCCGGCAAGAAAAGCAATATGGAAATTTGCATAACCCTCTTTAGCACTGTCAAAATATTTGATTGATTCTTCAATATAATCGAACATCTCTTCATGCGGACTCTCTTCCTTCAACACAGAGGTTAACACTTCCCCGAGAAAAATTGCCACACAACTTTTTTTAATGTTGGAATAAATATCAAATGGGGTGAATGAAACTGAAAATTCTTTCAGTGTCTGCATTTCACGGGAGGCTTTATAATTCATCTCAAGATCGAGGATGAACATTGGCTGAAAAAGAATATTATGTTTTCCTGCTTTTTTATTTCTCATCCCTCTGATAAGAAATGATTGCCTGCCAAAATTCCTGGTGTACAATCTGGCAACAATACCGGAGTCGGTATATTTTATCTGGTTAAGTATTATTCCTCTTGTTTTCTCAAGCATGTGGCCCGGTGTTTTTATTCAAAGATAAAATTATTATATTTACTGATCAATCAACTGTATTATGACAGTAAGTAATAATGAAGAGCTTGTAAAAAGAATTGCCCGGCTTGCGAAGCAGACCAAGGACCTTGAGGAACAGATCAAAATACTTGAGAAGGTGAACGAGAAGCTGGCCAGGGAAAATGAAAAAATAAAAGCGCTAAATGAAAAACTATCTCCGGAAGGGATAAAGGAAGCATTTGAAGCAGAAAAGAAAGAGAGTTCGCTAAAATTTAATATGGCGACGGTTCTTTTCGCTGATATTCATGGCTTTTCAAAACTTGTTGAAGGGATGGATTCATCGGCAATTATGGACGAACTTGATGAGATACTTTTTGAATTTGATGCTATTGTTACGAGGTTCAAAATTGAAAAGATAAAAACTATCGGAGATACATACATGTGTGCCGGAGGTATCCCGGTAAAAAATATAACAAACCCTATCGATGTGGTTATGGCTGCCATGGAGATGAGGGATTTCCTTGAAAAATTTGAAATGAACAAAAGAGGAAAGGATAACCGGATATGGGATTTGAAGATCGGAATTCATACTGGTCCGGTAACAGCCTCTATTTCCGGCAAGAAGAAAGTCAACTATGATATTAAAGGTGATACAGTGAATACAGCAAGCAGGGTTGAAGCTTTTCCTGATAACGGATCAATTCTAATTTCTGTTATGACATATGAGCTGGTAAAAGAGTTTTTTGATTGTGAGTATTTTGGTAAGTTGCCTGTGAAGTACAAGAACGATCTTCAGATGTATAAAGTTAAGGGACTTAAACCGGAGTTCTCTGTTAATGCAGTAGGAGTTTTACCAAATGAATCCTTCCGGATTAAGTTTGGATTGATCCAATTTACGGATATGCAGGAGATCATTCTTGACAAGCTTGAGAAAGAGTTACCCGATTATTTATTTTATCACAATGTTAAGCATACAGTTGATGTGGTTACAGAAGTAGAACTTATAGGCTGGGGCGAGGGTTGCAGCGATGAGGAGATATTGCTTTTGAAAACAGCAGGATTATTCCACGATGCGGGACACACAATTGCTTACGATAATCATGAGTTTTACGGAACTGAACTTGCGAAAGAGATGCTTCCGAAGTACAATTATTCCCCTGAACATATTGAGAGGATCTGTTCAATAATAATGGCTACAAAATTACCTCCCCGTCCAACGAACCTTCTCGAAAATATAATATGCGACTCAGATCTTGATTATCTGGGAAGAAGTGATTTTATTCCTGTTTCAAACACTCTGTATGAGGAACTTAAGGCGCAGAATAAAATGGGATCGCTTAATGACTGGAATAAAATTCAGGTTAAATTTATTTCAGGGCATCAGTATTTTACAGCAACAGCAAGGAGCCTTCGGGAGGTAAATAAGCAGCTTCAGATTGAACGTATACAGAGTCTTCTTACTGATTAGCTATTTCCCGATTACCAGCATTTTCGTAACACACGATTTCGTACCGTCATTACTGGCACAGAAGACGAGATAAACCCCTGTTGTGACTCGTTTCCCATTATAGGTTTTCAGATCCCATGTAGCCTGCCCTCCATCAGAAACCGTTTTGAACACGAGATTCCCGCTTATATCAGTAATCCTGATCTGTGAATCGAACATAAGGCCGGTTATTGTAACGCTTCCTGTGAAATCTTCCCTTACCGGATTAGGAAAAGTATAAACATTTGCAAATTTTTCATTTCCCGCAGATGCTTCACCTCTGAAAGACTGGATCCCTTTTGAAGTTCCAAACCAAACATCTCCGGTTTTATTATCAACCGCCAGACTTACAATAGAGTTTGATAGGATGGGACTATTTTGTTCATTAAAATTTTTTAAAAGGGTTGTTCCGTCAGCGGAGAGATAATATGCCCCTGAGCTGAGTGTTCCAAACCATTTTTTATTGGCCCCATCGATTGCAATAGATGTAACTGTCTCAGATTTAAGCATATAATCAACCAGCCCCGATCCATCATTTCTCGGTATTTTAGGGCGGTTTGCTTTTAGATTACCATCGAATATTTTTTCGGGAGTATAATAGACAAAAACCCCCTGAGCTGTACCTACCCAGATATTCCCATCGAGGTCCTCTGCAATTGAGTAAACATAAGATACTACCTCATTTTGAGTATCTTCAACGAGCATTTGTTTGGTTCTGTCATCTGTGAAATTATCCGGAGTATTGTTGTCGTCCAGGACAAAAATGCCATTACCTCTTGGCAGGACTACCCATTTTTGCCCGGTTCGTGTTATTATTATATCTCCGATTGTAAATACATCTATTTTTAAATCCTTATTCCAAATCCAGGTGCCATCCGGTTTAAGATATTTAATGCTGCCCGGGACTTCTGATTGGGTAATCCAGAGGTTTTTTTGTTTATCCATTGCCATACCACATACTCTTACATAGGGTTGTCCGGGGATAATTGTCTGTAATGTTGGATATGCATACTGTTTCGGCGGATCGTTATTTGTATATTCCAGCAAACCATTGCCCCATGTTGATACAAAAAAATGATTGCTGTTATCCGGATCAATCAAGGCCCTCATTGGATCAGTAATTGTTTTTGATGATCTGGTAGTCCAGGTATTTTCTTCAAAAATGGATACCTCCAGCGGCCTCATCTGATTATTCCATGAAATATCACCCCCTCCACCGCAGACAATTGTTTTCCCGTTTAAGGAAGTGATACTATAAGCATTGTTTGAAATTGGTCCGGGAAGAGAGAGAGTTGAAAATGATGAATAATTTTCAACTCTGACAAGGCCTGAATTTATATCAGCAATCCAGATATCTGTATTGTCAGATACTGCCTGAGAAATATTTAGTGCAGCTGATCCTGCTCCATAAGATGAGATAGTCTTATTAATTGAACCGTCAGTATTATAATACTTTACTGATGATAGAGATGAAACAGTAAACCCATTTGGTGCAGGGTCGAATGATCTATTATAAATTCCGGGCAGGAATGAAAAGAGGGTACTTATATCACTTATATCACCGATTGTATATACTGAGTCTCCTCCTGAAAAGGGAACTGAAAGATTGGCATACAGCTTATTTCCTGAAAAAACAACCGAAGTATATTTACCCTCCGGAACAGGAAGACTATTTAAAAGAGACCAGTTTCCGAAGTAAGCCAAACCAGAGTTAGTAAGGTCAGCAGAATATATTCCTTTCCCGGTAGCAGCAAAAATCTTCCCGTTTCCGAAAGCCAGGTCCAGGATCTCTAAAGTTTCGGAACCGTTTCCCGGTTTCCAGGTATCAGAAATTTCCTTCCGTAAAATATCTACTACAACAATTCCGAAACTGCATGCCAGATAGGCAAATTTGCCGTTTGTTCTGACCCGGGTAATCTCTTTTTTACCTGCTATATACTTCCTGTTTATATCGGGGATATTATAAATTACATTATCCTTTAGCAAGTCAATGTTTGAACTGGAATAAGCAATTATTAAAGTTTTGTTTTCTTCCGACCATGCTATAGAGCTTATTCCTGTCTCGGTAAGGCCATCTATTCGGGTTATTTTCTTAAGCTCGGCATACTCTTTATTATAAACAATGATTGAGGAACCTGTGGAAGCGAAAACCTCAGTTGATCCTGCTGTAACACTTTTGGCGGTATTATATATGAGGTGGTCAGACCACGATCCGACAGGCGTCTGGGCATTTGAGGAGAGGATCCCAAACGATAATATTGATATGGCCAAAAATTGTCTCATAAAAAAAGGTTTGAAGTCAGAAGACCGAAGACCGAAGTAAGAATTCCTATGGTAGTTTTTCTTCTAACTTCCGTCTTCTAACTTCCGTCTCCTGTCTTCCGACTTCCGACTTCCGACTTCCGACTTCCGACTTCCGACTTCCGACTTCCGACTTCCGTCTCCCGTCTTCCGTCTTATTCCCAAATAAACCATCAAAATAACTCTTTATTGTTTAAAAGTTGATACTGATTCAGAAACTCTCTCAATTTTTCAAAAGCTCTTGCCCTGTGCGATATTGTATTTTTTTCTGAAAGATTCATCTCAGCGAATGTCTGGTTTTTCCCCGAAGGTTTAAAAACAGGATCATAGCCAAAACCCTCTGTTCCTCTTTTTTCATTTAAAATATTACCGTCAACAATACCTTCGAACAGATATTCTTTGTTTTCAAGAATAAGTGCAATAACAGTTCTGAATCTTGCCTTCCTGTTTTCTGTTTTGCCAAGCATTGAAAGGACTTTTTCGATGTTTGCAACTGAGTCTTTACTTTCTCCTGCAAATCTGGCTGAATGAACTCCGGGAAGTCCATTCAGGAAATCTATTTCAAGGCCCGTATCATCGGCAAAAACATTCATCCCTGTGACATTATGGATATACCTTGCTTTTCCCAGGGCATTGCCTTCCAGAAGAGGCTCATTTTCGGGAATATCTTCATTGATGTTTAAGTCGCTCATACTGAGGAGAGTAAAACTATTTCCAAGGATACTTTTTATTTCCCTTAACTTATGGTTGTTGTTGGTAGCGAAGACTATCGTCATAAAATCAGTTTTATTTATGGTGTCAAAAATACTCAAATTTGGGCTTTCCTTTTGACCAGACTATTTTTAGTGCTACTTTTGGATTAATAAAAAGATGTATAATTGGTTATGGCTTGTTTAGGAAGAATGATTTTTTTGTGCCGGATTTGTTTGTTCCCGATCCTTTTGCATGCTCCTGCAGAAATAACTGCTTCCGTTTCAGAAGCGATACCTCATCTGAATCATATCATATTAAAAAGTGATTCTGTTATTTTTCTTCCAACAACTAAAAATGAAGGGGAACTAATTCCAAAGTATAACCTTATACTGAATCACAGGAATAATAGTTTGTCATTTGAATTATTCCCCTCAGACACTATTGAATATCAATATTATCTGTTAGGATTCGACAAAAAATGGACTTCATGGAAAAACAGAAATATTAAGGAGTATACAAATCTTCCGGCCGGTCATTACGTGTTTCAGGCAAGATACAGGGGTCGTGATATGAAGGTAGGTGAGGTATCATCTTTCTCTCTTAAGGTACTTCCACTTTGGTGTTTCTCCAGGCTGGCTATAATTATTTATGTGTTACTATTTTCGTTAATTATCTGGTACTTATACAATTTGCTTAATTTGCGTTTTGCCCGTAAGCAATATATGCTGGAGATGATAATCAATAAAAGAACAGAGGATCTTATAATTGAGAAAGAGAAAACAGAGACGTTGCTTGCAAATGTACTACCAAAAAATACTGCTGATGAGATAATGGCAAAAGGGAAAGCATCAAAAATCAAATATAATTTTGTAACTGTCTTATTCTCTGATATTCAGGGTTTCACGAAGATTGCTGAAGAAATGAATCCGGAAGTTTTGATAGATGAACTCGATAAATTCTTTTTCCACTTTGATTCGGTTGCTGAAAAGTTTGGTATTGAAAAGATAAAGACTATCGGTGATGCTTATATGTGTGCCGGAGGTATTCCTGAAAAGAACAGGACTAATCCGGTAGAGGTTATTCTGGCTGCTCTTGAAATGAAGCGTTACATGAAAAAAATTAAAGAAAGCTCGGAACTCGCAGGGATGAAGTATTGGGATATCAGGATTGGGATACACACCGGAACTGTAGTAGCAGGAGTGGTTGGTCATAAGAAGTTATCTTATGATATATGGGGAGATACAGTCAACACGGCAAGCAGAATGGAATCATCGGGAGAACCCAGCAAAATAAATATTTCTGGTACCACTTATGAATTTGTAAAAGATTTTTTTGTATGCGAATACAGGGGCAAAATGCCGGTTAAATACAAAGGAGAACTCGATATGTATTTTGTTGAAGGGATTCTTCCTGAATTGAGAGACGGGACCGATGGCCCTAATAGAAAGTTTATTGTTAAAATGCAGATGATCAAACTTCAGGATATTGAGGAGTTGATTACAAAGATGTTCGATGATGAGGCTTCGCCTAACCTTTATTTTCATAATTCAGTACTGATGAAAAATATCAGCAATCAGGTTGAACTGCTTTCCGCTGCCGAGAATCTTACGGAAGAGGAGTTTATCAACCTAAAGCTTGCCTCTGTGTTTCTCCTGACCGGTTATATTTCGGACTATGAGAAACCAATGGAAGCCTCTTCCCGCCTGGTTGAAGAGATCTTACCAAAGTACGGGTTTGATCAGGAAAACATTGAATTGGTAAAGAAGATTATAAAAAACTCTTTTTTGGGAATTCATGAGTCATTATCTGATAATATTCTGCATGATGCAAGATATGATTACATGGGGCGTGTGGACTATATCAGGCTTACTGAAAAATTGCTTAGGGAAAGAACAGAGTATGGTAAACATACTGATAATAAAAACTGGATAGATATTCAGATTAAACAACTTTCAGAACATGATTTTATTTCAGATACCGCGAAGTTGTTAAGGAGTGTTCAGGCAGAAGATCAGATTGCCGCACTTAAGGAAACAGCAAATAATCCAATTTCAAAGGAGAAAAGTACTTAAGATATATTTTTATAATGTACTTTTACCGCATATTTTTACAGCTTGCATTATGGAAAATCTCGATTGGAAAAGTCTGCCCTTCGGCTATATGAAAACGGATTATAATATCCGCTGCGTCTTTAAGAATGGGAAATGGGGAAAACTGGAGGTTTCATCTTCGGAATACATTGATATTCATATAGCTGCAACAGGGTTGCATTATGGACAGGAAGCTTTTGAAGGGCTTAAAGCCTATATGGGAAAAGACGGTAAAGTAAGATTGTTCAGGTGGGAAGAAAATGCAAAGAGGATGCTTTCTTCTGCTAACGGTATTAAAATGGCTGCCGTTCCGATTGAGATGTTCAGAGAGGCTTTGTTTAAAGTGATTCAGTTGAATAAGAAATTTATTCCTCCTTACGGATCCGGAGCTACTTTATATATCAGACCTTTGCTATACGGCAGTGGTGCTGAGGTTGGTGTAAAACCAGCATCAGAATATACATTTCTGGTATTTGTAACACCTGTTGGCCCATATTTCAAAGGTGGAGTAACACCTGTTAATATGCTGATATGCAGGGATGTTGACAGGGCGGCACCTTATGGAACCGGGATATATAAAGTTGGTGGTAACTATGCTGCAAGTCTCAGGGCAATAATTACAGCCCACGAAGGAGGATATGCAAACACTATTTTTCTTGATGCAAAGGAAAAAAAGTATATCGACGAATGTGGCCCGGCTAATTTCTTCGGAATAAAAGATAATACTTATATAACCCCAAAATCAGAATCTATATTGAATTCAATTACCAATATGAGCCTGATAGAAATAGCTAAAAGCATGGGGATGAAAACAGAAAGACGACCTGTTCCGGTTGAAGAACTTTCCTCATTCAATGAAACAGGAGCCTGTGGTACTGCTGCAATAATCAGTCCTATTTCTAAAATAGTTGACCCCGGGAATAACATGATTTATGAGTATTGTAAGAACGGGGAACCGGGTCCTGTAACAATGAAACTTTACAATAAACTTGTAGCAATTCAGAATGGGGATGAACCTGATTCGTTTGGCTGGATTACTATTGTGGATTAAGACAAAAGACAAAAGTAAAAAGACAAAAGTTGAGAAACGAAGTTTCGAACCGAGCCGCAGGCGAGCTCGGCGAAGCCAAATCCCGCTTCGGCGGGAACAAAAGTAAAAAGACAAAAGTTGAAGAATAAGGAAAACGGATTTTCAAAAACACGACTGAGAAGCTCATACCTGACTCTTGTTATGAGTATCTCGCTTGTGCTTTTTCTTATTGGGGTTTTAGGATTCATTCTTATCAATGCGAGAGAACTGGCTGATTATTTTCGTGAAAGCATTTCTTTTTCAGTTATGCTTGATGACGCATCAAAAGAGGCTGATATCAGAATGTTACAGAAAGATCTCGATGCAAAACATTATGTGAAATCAACAAAATATGTTTCAAAAGACGAGGCAGCTGTAAAAATGAAAGAAGACCTGGGAGAAGATTTTATTAGTTTCCTTGGAGATAATCCACTTCCACCATCAATTGATGTGTATCTTCATGCAGGCTTTACGAGTCCTGATAGTGTTGCAAAAATCGAAAAATATGTTCTTGAATATCCTTTTGTAAAAGAAATTTATTATCCCGAATCGCTTTTATTTCTGATTAATGAAAATGTAAAAAAGATAAGCTTCTTCCTTCTCGTTATAAGTTCATTTCTTTTTCTGATTGCGCTAACGATAATAAATAATACAATACGATTATCAATTTATTCCCGTAGATTTCTGATAAGGACAATGCAACTTGTTGGGGCAACACGGGCATTTATCAGAAGGCCATTTCTTATTCAAAGTGCTTTTCATGGGCTGTTGGCGGCCCTGATTGCGATGAGTTTGCTGATGGGGATGCTTTATCTGATTGAAAAAGAATTCTTTTTGATGTTTACTTTTGAGAGCACTAATCTGTTTCTTCTTCTCGCAGCATCATTAATCATAATAGGCGTACTGATAAATATTATTTCTACATTTTTTTCCGTTAACAAATATCTGAGTATTTCTGAGGACAAACTTTATTATTAATTAAAATATGGCTATAAAAAACGAAAATAAGGAAAATACGAATTTTGCACTTGGCCGTGAGAACTATAAGCTACTGGCTATCGGATTCGCTATTATTGTTATTGGATTTTTACTGATGCTTGGCGGTAAGTCTGTCAGCCCCGATAAATTCAGCGATAATATATTTAGCTTCAGGAGAATAACACTTGCTCCTATAGTTGTATTGGCTGGATTTGCATTCGAAATATGGGCAATTATGAAGAAACCAAAGGCTTGAAGACGGAAGACGGAAGTTGGAAGACGGAAGACGGAAGACGGAAGACAGAAGACGGAAGACGGAAGACGGAAGACGGAAGACGGAAGACAGAAGACGGAAGACGGAAGACGGAAGACGGAAGACAGAAGACGGAAGACGGAAGACGGAAGACAGAAGACGGAAGTTAGAAGAAAAACTGCCATAGGAATTCTTACTTCGGTCTTCGGTCTTCTGTCTTCTAACCTTTTTCGGATTTACTGATAACTTAATATTTCTACAATATGAATTGGTTTCAAGCAATGATTCTTGGTTTAATCCAGGGACTGACCGAGTTTTTACCTGTCAGCAGTTCAGGACACCTTGAACTTGGAAAGTATTTGTTCGGGATTAACCCCGAAACAAACTTTTATTTTTCAATTGCAGTGCACGGTGCAACTGTATTAAGCACAATTGTTGTGTTGTGGAAAGAGATTGCGGAATTATTTAAAGGGTTTATTAAAATCAGATGGAATGATGAAACTCAGTATGTTTTTAAGATTATTGTATCTATGATTCCTGTTGGGATTGCAGGGTTTTTTCTGAAAGACATAGCTGAGAAATATTTCACCGGAAATATGATTTCATTGGGAATACAGTTTCTGATTTCAGCACTTTTCCTGTTAATGACTCTTGTAATAAAACCAAAAGAAAGGCCTATTGGTTTTATTGATGCATTTATTATCGGACTTGCTCAGGCATTTGCTATTCTTCCGGCTGTTTCCCGATCCGGGGCAACAATTGCTACAGGGATGATGCTTGGCAATAAGAAATCTGATATTGCAAAATTTTCTTTTTTAATGGTATTGGTTCCGATAATAGGGGCTAACATGGTAGAAATGAAATCAGGAGGTTTTTCATTAGAAGGAACCTCATTCATTATAGTAATAATTGGTTTTATAACAGCCTTTATTTCAGGTTATTTTGCCTGTAAATGGATGATAGCTCTGGTAAAAAAAGGTAACCTGTTATGGTTTGCAATTTATTGTATAGCAATTGGACTATTTTCAATTTTATTAGGATTGCATGTCTTCTGAGAAAGTAACTGTTTTTGAGGAGGGACAGGTTCTGTTATTTGATAAGCCGGTTTACTGGACATCTTTTGATCTGGTAAATAAGGTAAGAATAATGATCCGTAGCGCTTTCGGAATAAAAAAGATAAAAGTTGGTCATGCAGGAACGCTGGATCCTCTTGCCAGCGGACTAATGATAATTTGCACAGGGAAGTCGACAAAGAAGATTGATGAGTTCCGCGATCTGGATAAAGAATATATCGCAACTTTCCATCTGGGTGAAACAACACCTTCATTTGATCTTGAAACAGAGACAGATAATAAATTCCCGACAGAACATATTACTGAGGAAATGGTGAGAAATGTTCTGGAAAGTTTTCTTGGCGAACAAAAGCAGCTTCCCCCCATGTATTCTGCTAAACAGATTGACGGAAAGAGAGCATACGAATTCGCACGGAAAGGGATCCGGAAGGAGCTTGTACCTGTGACAGTATTTTTCAGGGAAATTGAACTCCTTTCGTTTGGACTTCCAGACACAAAATTACGGCTGGTTTGCAGTAAAGGAACTTATATACGGTCTTTTGCACGGGATTTTGGACTGGCATTAAAAAGCGGAAGTTATTTATCGGCGCTTGAAAGAACTTCAATAGGCTCATTTCATGTAAACAAGGCTTATACGATTGAAAAATTTCAGGAATATATTGAACAAATGCAACAAAATTGATATTTGTACGTATAAAGGACTTCATTAAATCACAGTGATTATATATTTATTATGAAATTATCAAAATTCAGGTTCAATTTGCCACAAGAGCTCATTGCTCTGTATCCTACTGAAAACAGGGATGAGTCAAGGTTATTGGTTGTCAATAGAAAAAGCGGTGAGGTTCAACATAAGATATTTAAGGATATAACTGAATATTTTAGCGAGAATGATGTATTGGTTTTTAATAATACAAAAGTATTTCCGGCAAGATTATATGGGAATAAGGAGAAAACCGGAGCTGAAATTGAAGTCTTTTTATTAAGAGAGTTGAACAAAGAGCAGCGTTTGTGGGATGTGTTGGTTGACCCGGCCCGGAAGATAAGAATTGGTAACAAACTATATTTTGGAGAAGATGACCTTTTGGTTGCAGAAGTAATAGATAATACAACATCAAGAGGACGAACACTCAGGTTCTTGTTTGACGGGACCTACGAAGAATTTAAAGAAACATTATACAGCCTGGGAGAGACTCCGCTTCCAAAGTTTATCAACAGACCGGTGGAGCCCTCAGACAGTGAAAGGTACCAGACTATTTTCGCAAAGCATGAAGGAGCCGTTGCTGCGCCAACAGCTGGTCTTCATTTCAGCAGGGAATTACTTAAAAAACTGGAGATAATAGGAGTTGAATTTGCTGAGATAACATTGCATGTTGGTCTTGGTAATTTCAGAAGTGTTGACGTAGAAGATCTGACAAAACATAAAGTTGATTCAGAGAGAATCATAATTACCAATGAATCAGTTGACATTGTAAATAATGCAAAAGATAATAAGTATAAAATATGTGCAGTTGGCACAACCGTTGTCAGGACTCTTGAGAGTTCAGTTTCAACTGATGGCTACCTGAAACCATTTGACGGATGGACAAATAAATTTATTTTCCCCCCATATGAGTTTAAGGTACCGGATATGATGATAAGTAATTTTCATCTTCCATATTCTACTCTTCTGATGATGGTATCAGCATTTGCCGGGTATGATCTGCTCTTCGACGCATATAAAATTGCAGTTAAGGAGAAGTACAGGTTTGGAACGTATGGGGATGCGATGCTGATCATTTAGTCTTGCGGTCTTCTGGTCTTGCGGTCATGCAGTCTTCTGGTCTTGCGGTCTTCTGGTCTTGCGGTCATGCAGTCTTCTGGTCTTGCGGTCATGCGGTCATGCGGTCTTCTGGTCATGCAGTCATGCGGTCTTTTGGTCTTACAATAATATTATTAATTGTTATTACTGACGTTTTCAAATGTAGCTGGAGATTTTTGTAACTTTAGTGTCACAAACTAAATCGTGCTATTATGGGAACAATTAAAAATTTTGAGGATCTTGAAGTATGGAAAATGTCAAGGGAACTTGTCAACCTAATTTATTCTGATTTCAGGAAGTGTCAGGATTATACTTTCAAAGATCAGATAACCAGGGCTGGAGTGTCTTCCATGAACAATATCTTAGAAGGCTTTTGTAGGAATAGTGACGCAGAATTTAGAAATTTTCTGAATTTTTCAAAAGGTTCCACAGGGGAAATTAAAAGTATGTATTATATAGCTGAAGACCAGAATTATGTTTCATTTGAAACAGCCGTTGACAGAAGAAACAAAGCCCAAAAGCTAATAAATGGAAACAGTAGCTTCATGAAATACTGCACGACTGCACGACTGCACGACAATCAGACTGCATGACAATTTTTCGTCTTTTCTACTAAAGATTTTATGTGTAAAAAAGTCATTGTCAAAGAATTATTCCTGTTTGTCAAAAAACCCTCGGAATTTTAGAACTATTTTCTATCTTTAAAAGTTAATTAATCGGTTGTTATAGTGCAACCTTGATTGGCTTATTGAAGTCTTGTAGGGAAGAAGATAATTGTCCGTTTTAAACTTTGAAGGCGGACATTAAAATATAAATAACATTGATCGATCTTTTTAAAAAAAAAGAAAAGAGATCGGGCAGTGCGTGTTTTGCATTATATGAAAAAGGCATGAGGTGTGAGGCATGAGGAGTACGACATAACGGTAAAAGACCGCACGACTGCACGACCGCAAGACCGCAAGACATCAAGACTGCACGACTGCAAGACATCAAGACTGCACGACTGCACGACCGCAAGACATCAAGACTGCACGACTGCACGACCGCAAGACATTTAGACTGCACGACAATTTGACATTAAGACATTTCACAACATAGGAGGTATAGTATGAAAACGACACGAAACACATCTTCAGGAGATTCCCGGATAAGAAGATGGCAAACAGGAAAGAGGGCATTTATAGCACCTTCCGCAATCGTATTGTTCATAGTGATTCTCTTTGGGATCATTGGTGGCCAGAAATCTTTTGGCCAGGGAGTAGGGATTAGCGAGACGATAGCCATCACGCCAGATGGTTCTTCGATTCTGGAGCTGAGATCGACGCTTAGAGGATTCTTAGCGCCAAGGATGACAACGGTACAGCGTGGTACATTGAGTGCGACGGCAGCTCAAGGGTTGTTGGTTTATGATACCGATCAGAAACTATTCTATTACTGGGATGAGAGTGTATGGAAGCCTCTTGGTTTTAAAGGTCTGGGCAGTGCAAACCAACTTCTTGGAATGAATGGAGCGGGAGATGCAAATGAATATAAAACATTATACGGAAGTTCAAATATAACAGTTACACATGGTGCAGGAACTATTGCATTAAATACAATTCAGGATATTCAGACTACTTCAACACCTCAATTTTCAGGGTTGAATTTAACAAATGCCCTTACTGTGCCAAATGGAGGAACCGGATTACAATCAGGTGTTTCGGGTGGAATTCCCTATTTCAGCACTACAACAACAATGTCATCATCAGCATTATTAACAGCCAATGGTGTGGTTATTGGCGGCGGTGCCGGAACTACTCCTTCAACTATTGGAGTCGGAGCGGCAAATACAGTTTTGCGGGGAACAGGTGCAGCACCGGTTTTTGGACAAATTGTGAATGGGGATATTACAAATGGTACGATTAACCTGACGACAAAAGTAACCGGCATCTTGCCTGTATTCAATGGAGGCACAGGCTTACCCACCTTTGGAGGATTAAATACAGTACTATACACATCAACAGCAGATAATCTTACTTCAGTAGCAACATCAACGGCAGCAGGACAGTTCCTGCAGACAAGCACAGTTGGGAGTGCACCGACATGGAAAACCATACTCGATGTACCAAATGGAGGAACGGGACGATCTTCTATTACCACTAATAATTTGATTTACGGCAATGGAAATGGAGTTGTAAACTTATTAGTTCCAAGTGCAATAACAGGAGCATTATTGACGACTACGGCCACGGGAGCACCGGGCTGGTTGACATTAAATACTTTACCGGCCACTTCAGGTATCTTGCAGACAGTAAATGGTGGAACAGGACAGAGCACATATACTGACGGTCAGTTGCTGATAGGGAATA
>Ga0209226_10000016_pt1 | contig 117605 bp, 85 predicted proteins | sample BarGraNGADG00212_2_FD_184497 | JGI IMG/M metagenome (GOLD analysis project Ga0209226, IMG submission 184497) | Arctic peat soil microbial communities from Barrow, Alaska, USA - Barrow Graham LP Ref core NGADG0011-212 (SPAdes) (version 2) | ecosystem: Environmental > Terrestrial > Soil >...
GAGGAAAATCGGCTCGTTCCCTCGGCTTGCTCCCGCGATCCGCCTTCGACGGATCGCAGTCCATGCCCGCTGCGCCTCGGTATGCCTTTCTCCGCCCCACCGCCCTCGCGCCCCCAATTCATTCTTATTATTGGCCGCCGATTTTTGTGAGGCAAGTCGAAAGAAGGCGTGAAAGCGCCTCCCCGATTAAATGAGGCTACGACTTCGGCTGATCCTTTAGCCGCGGACTCGGAGGGTGCGGTTCGAAAACCGATCTTCGGCCTAGCTTCCGGCGTTGGCGCGGCGGTGCTCCTGTCGCTCGAAGCGGCGGGGACCCGCCCAAAGTGGGTGAGCCGCGAGAGCGATTGGGGCTAAAGCCGAGCCGTCCGCTCAACGTTGGTTTTCCGGCGCGTTTTTGCTATATTGATGGTTCATGGCCGCGCCGAAGATCTTCAAGATACGGATCCTGAAAACGAACCGGAAGCGTCTGTTCAAAATCCTCTTGGCGGCTCTCCTTTTCGCGACCGCCCTCATCTTCGGCGGGCTGGCCGGGACGTACCTCGCCGTCCGGAAGACCGTCCCCGACTTCAGCGCCCTGGAGAAATACGAGCCCGCCATCCTGACCGCAATCTACGGCGACAACGGAAAGGTCTTGAAGGAGATCGGCCCGGAGAAGCGAATCGTCCTGACGTTCGAACAGATCCCGGACGTCCTAAAAAACGCGATCATCGCCACCGAGGACCCGCGCTTCTTCAAGCATAAGGGCGTCGACGTCCAAGGGATCCTCCGGGCCGTGAAGGAAAACGTCCTCAACGTCTTCAGCAGCCGGAAGCCCGAGGGCGGGAGCACGATCACCCAACAGCTGGCCCGGAATCTCTTCCTCCACCCCCTGCAGACGATCCAACGGAAGCTCGTCGAGGGGTATTTGGCCATCCAGATCGAGAAAAAATACACGAAGCAGAAGATCTTCGAGATGTACTGCAACCAGTTCGAGTTCGGGAACGGGGCCTTCGGGATCGAGGCCGCGGCGCACTTGTTCTTCGGCAAGGGGGTCGCCGAACTGAGCCTGGACGAGGCCGCCCTGATTGCCGGCATCTTCCGCGGCCCGACCCGGTATTCGCCCTACAAGAATCCGGCCCTGGTCGTCGACCGGCGCAACCATGTCCTCAACCGGATGGTCGCCGAGGGATTCATCCCGGCGGCCCAGGCCGAGGAGGCCAAGAAGAAGCCCCTCGCCGTCCTCCCCCTGAGCCGGGATGGCTCGGAGTTCGGGGCGTACTTCTTCGAGGAGGTGAGGAAGCACATCGTCGACACATACGGGGAGGACGTCCTCTACCGGGGCGGCCTCAAGGTCGATACCACCCTGAACGCGGATTATCAGAAATTCGCCGAGGCCGGCCTGACAAAGGCTCTCCGTGCGCTCGACAGGCGGCACGGCTGGCGCATGGACCGGCCCAACCTGCTCCAGGACAAGACCTTCCAGCAGAAAAAAGAAAAGCTCGAAACGTACTGGCTGCGATCCTGGACGACGTCCCGGGTCGAGAAGGACGACCTCCTGGACGCCATCGTCCTGTCCGTGACCAAGAAGGAGGCGCAGGTCCGCGTCAAGGGCTTCCTCGGTAAGATGACGAACGCCGACATCGATTGGGCGTTCAACGATTACCGGGACAGAACCAAAAACCTCGACCGCTTGATCAAGACGGGGGACATCGTCCTCGTCCGGATCAGGGGCAAGAACGAGGACAAGAAGGAAGTCCAGGTCTCCCTCGATCAGGAACCCAAGGTCGATGGCGCATTCCTGGCCATCGATCCGCGGACGGGCATGATCAAGGCCATGGTCGGCGGGTATTCGTTCCAGCGCAGCCAGCTCAATCGGGCGACGCAGACGTTCCGCCAGGCGGGCTCGGCCATCAAGCCCTTGCTCTATACGGCCGCCCTGGAGAACGGGTTCAACGCCTCCAGCCGGATCTCCGACCAGCCGACCGACTTTGCGGACAAGTGGCAGAAGACTACCTGGTCGCCCCGCAACTACGACCGCAGATACAAGGGGATGGTCACGTTCCGGACGGGCCTCGAGGAGTCGCGGAATGTCGTCACGGCCAACATCCTGGACCGGATCTCGCCCCAGGTCGGCGTGGACTATTGCAAGAAATTCGGGATCACCTCGACTCTGTACCCCTATCTGTCCCTCTCCCTGGGGACCTTCGAGGTCAGCCTCCTCGAAATGGTCTCGGCCTTCTCGACCTTCCCCAACAAGGGCGTCCGGATCAAGCCCTACTATATCAACCGGATCGAGGACCGCGACGGCAACATCCTCGAGGAGAATAAAATTGAAGCCGACGACGTCGTTTCCCCGCAGACGGCTTACCTGATGACCTATCTCCTCCAGGGCGTCGTCGAGCGGGGCACGGCGAACCTGGCCTCGACGCTCCTTAACGACAAGCCCCTGGCGGGCAAAACCGGCACGACCGACAACAACGCGGACGCCCGCTTCATCGGCTTCTCGCCCTCCCTCTGCGCCGGCGTCTGGATGGGCTACGACGACAACAAGCCCCTCGGCGGCAACGAGGAAACCGGCGCCGTGGCCGCCCTCCCGGCCTGGATCGATTTTTTCAAGGCCGTGATCGCCGATGAGAAGAAGAAGGCCGAGAAGGCGGGAACGGACGTGCCGCGCGAGGAGTTCGAGGTGCCGTCCGACATCGTCTTCGTCCCGATCGACCGCCTGACCGGCCTGCTGGCCGCGCCGTTCTGCAAGTGGCGCTTCATGGAGGCCTTCCTCATGGGGACGGAGCCCATGCGGTATTGTTCGTATGAAGACCACATGCTGACTTACAATTACGCGACGGGCGGGAAGATCAGGGACTAACAGCAGGAACAGTGATCGGGGACGGCCGCGCGGCCGTCCCCTAATTCATGAAAGAAGAAGCCTAACCCAATTTCTCACTTCTTGCGGACGCCGCCCCCGCTCGAGGAGCTCCCCGATGAAGACCGCGCCGGCGATGAGGACCTCGAAGACGAGGATGACGAGGAAGACCCGGAGGATGAGGAGGAAATCCGGGGCATCGATCGGGGGACCGACACCGAACCCGAGCCGCTCGAGCCCGATCCCCGGCTCACGGTGCCGCGGGACACTGTCGATCCGCCGCTTCCCGCGATGGACCGGTACAGCCGGTCGAGGACCGAGCCCGAATCCGTCCGGGCGCCGCTCCGGCTGACCGAGCCCTGCGGATTCGTCATCCGCGAAGGATAGCCGAGGACGTCGCTCCGGCCCGTGCTGCCGGCGATCGCGTCGCCGCCCTCCCCGATCTTTTTCCGGATCCGGCGCTCGGGGGGAGGCGAGGATTTCGCCGGTGGAGCGGATTCGCTCTTCTTCTGGGGTTCGACCTTCCGTCCGCCATCGGACACGGTCTTCGGGTCGATTTTCCGCTCGTCGCTTCCCGTCGTCGTCTGGGTATCGCGGCCGCGCGGGTTCACCTGCCCGGTCGCGCCGCCGGCTGTAGACCGATCGCCCGTCTCGCCGCCTTTCCGGAGGATGACCCGGCTGCCGCCGCCCAGGGATTCCGTGGAAATTCGGGGGCTCGAGGCAGGCCGCACTTCGGGGGCCCGTTCATTGAGGCTCATCTTGCCGATCGCTCGGACTGCATCGTTCTTGAGGGCGACGCTCCGGACGTCCCGGGCCATGAGCTGGTCCTTGCGGACAACGGTCAGCGCCCGGGAATTCCGCGGATAGTCGCGGTAATCGCGCCAGCCGCGGCCGTAGTAGAAGTTGTCGATGATGACCCCCGGGTAGCCCCAATAGCTCATCGGCGCCCAGCCGTAGTAATCGTCGCCCCACCACCAGTTGACCCAGCCGGGGCCCCAGCCGGACATGGGGATCCAATACCAGCCCAGGTTCAGGCCCCAGTGCCAGCGGCCGTAATGGTAGGTGCTCCATCCCCAGGGCTCGTAGGGCAGCCAGCTCCAGCCGGCCATCGGCAGCCACATCCAACGGCCGTAGGTATACGGCATCCAGTCGGCGCCCATCCCGCGGGGAACCCAGACATAGCCGAACGGGTTTTCGGAGACCCAGTCGCCGTTCTCGTCGAGTTCGGACTCGTAGGCCTCAAGGTCGCCGGACAGATAGCGTTTGGCGAACTGACGGTCGACTTTGGCCCCGCGTCCGTTGTTGAAACGGTCGAACGCGTCGTCGGCCGCGGCGAAGAACGGGGAGGGCTTGCCCTGAAACCGTCCTTCGGACACTGTCAGCCGTTGGTCCTTCTTCACGAGTATCGAACCCTCTTCGCCGGAAGCCTCGATGACGCCCGAGAAGACGAGGATCTCGGTCTCCTTGTTCTCGCGGATGTCGATCCGGTAGACCCCGTTCTCCAGGAGGTAGAACGTCGCGTCCGACGTCAGGAATTCGATCTCCTTCTCCCGGGTCATCCCCTTGACGTCGAGATAAACGCTCCCCGTCCAGCCGCGGAGGCGGGTCAAGTTCGCGTCCTTCTTGGGCAGGGCGAGGAAATCGAGCTTGGAGTTCTCGTCGAGCCGGAGATAGTTCTTCAGGCCGAGATAAATCTCGAGCCGGCCGTCGGCCGTCCCGATTCTGTCGCCGGCGGCGATGGGCATGTTGATCTGGGCGTCCTCGTAGGCCAAGTCGGCAGCGCGCTGAACGAAAGCCTTGCCCTCGAGGAAACTCAGCCGGGCGAAGGAATTGTCGGTGTATTTGACGTCGGCGGGCTTCTGGCCGGGCGTCTTCGCCCCCTCCTGGGCCGCTCCCGCCAGGGCGGCCGCCATGAGGATTATCGTTATGAGGGCTAGTTTTTTCATCCTCGTTCTCCTTCCGCTCCCATTCTCTGCAATAAATATACCAAATTCCCCGCCTGATTTTTCGTGTCGGGCAGGCTTTTTTTGTCCTCGAAAGGGGACGGTTGTATCCCGGGGCCCGAGTGGGCGTTTTTCCTTGAATAAACGAGCTTTTGACGAGCGGCGCTATGCCCCGGGTCTTCCCGGCACCCGTCGGAAGGGGTCTTCCCCTCCAAATTGGCTGTCAGCGGGCCAACGGCCAGTGCGTCCCATGGAAATGCCGCAGAGGCTCGATCTCCAGTCGGGCGGCGGGCCCTATTTCCGCCCGGACGGCGGGCGGGCCTGCCTCGCCCGAAAGCTGGGCGAGTACGCTTTTCACCCCTTCGGCCAGGCCCCGGAGGTCGTAGCCTCCCTCCAGGACGAACAGCAGCCGTCCCCCACAGAGCTCCCCGGCCAAGGCCATGACCTCCGCGGCCAGCGCGGCCGTCCCGGCGCTTGTCAAGCGCATTCCGCCCAGAGGGTCCCCGTCAAGGATATCGAAACCGGCCGAAACCAGGATGAATTCCGGGCAAAATGCCCGGGCGACGGGCCCGAGGATATGCCGGTAGACCCACAGATAGTCGCCGTCGGACTTGCCGGCAACGAGCGGGACGTTGACCGTGAAGCCTTCGCCCGCCCCGGCGCCGGTCTCGTCCCAGTAGCCGCTCCCGGGATAGTAGGGGAACTGATGGGTCGAGAAATAGAGGACGTCGGCCCGCTCGTAGAACGCGTGCTGGGTGCCGTTGCCGTGGTGGAGGTCCCAGTCGGCGATCAGGATCCTCTTCAGCCCGTGGCCCCGGACCAGGTGGTCGGCCGCGATGGCGATGTTGTTGAAGAGGCAGAATCCCCGGGCGCCGTTTCTCTCGGCATGGTGGCCCGGCGGCCGCACGAGCGAAAAGCCGTTCCGGATTTCGCCGGCCATGATCATGTCCGCCGCCTTCATGGTCCCCCCGGCGGCCAGGAGCGCGGTGGCGAACGACCGGGCCGTCACGGACGTGTCCGGATCGAGCTGCAAATACCGCTTCCCGGCCGTCCGGGAGATGAAGGCCACGTATTCGGGGGAATGGATGTACCCGATCTCCTCGACGGTCGCCGGACGGGGTTCGATGGGCGTGAGGGGGAGGACGGGATCGGTCCGGAGGGCGGCATAAACGCTCTCCAGCCGCTCCGGGCCTTCGATGTGGCCCACCCCATAGTTGTGATCGAGGAAGCGGAGGTCCTGGACGATGCCCGTCGGTCCCCGTTTTGCGTGTCCGGTCATTTTTTGGGGAAAAATCTCTCCAGCTCCTCCGGCGTCTGCCGCTTGGTCAGCAGGCTGCCGATGACGAGCGCGCCGATGGACGCGATCAGCGCCGGGTAGATGATCGGGATCCCCCAGGGGTCGCCGTCCGGGACCTGGGCTGCGGGCAGGAGCTTGGACATCGAGAAAAAGAAAATGCAGGCGACCGAGCCGGCGATGATCGAGGCCAGGCCGCCGGCTTTCGTGGCCCGTTTCCAGGCCAGGGCCGCAATCAACGCGGGAGTGATCGCCGCCCCGTAGATCGTGTAGGCGAAGAAGCTCATTTCGAGGATGCTCTTCAGCTGGGTCGCCAACAGGAAGGCCAGGACGCCGATCACGACGACCAGGACCTTCTGCAGGGCGACCAAGGACTTGGGGTCGGCGTTCTTCTTCAGGAACCGCTGGTAGATGTCGCGCATGAGCGTCGTCGAGGGTGAGAGCAGGTAGTTCATGCCCGTCGAGATGACGACGGCGCAGGCCGCGCCGAGCAAGAGCACGCCGACGGGAGCGGGCACGAGCTGTTTGGCCGCCATGAGGACGACTTTCCCGCCCGCCTTGGGGATGGAGAGGTCGATCTGGCCCTTGAGCTTGCTGTAGGCGAACACGGCGATGACCACCACGATCGATTCGACGATGATCGTCCCGACCGTCCACCAGGCCACGGCCTTTTTGGCGTCCCGGGCGGACTTGGCGCTGTAGAACTTCTGGTACATGCTCTGCACGCCCAGGAGGAGGAACATCGTCGAGAGGGCGTAGCCGATCGCCTTGAGCCAGGGGTGGGCGCCGAACTGGCTGTTGACCACGGCGAAGTAGCCCGGCTCCAGGGCGGCCTTGGCCGCCGGCAGGCCGCCCGCGGCGCTGACGACGAAGGGTACGGCCAGGAGGCAGGCCAGGACGATGATGATCCCGTTCGGCAGGTCGGTGTAGGCGATGGCCACCATCCCCCCGACGGCCGTGAACAAGATGACGAACGCCGCAGCCAGAAGCGTGCCCGTGGATTCGGAGATCTTGCCGTCGGTGATGACGTTCAGGATGAAGCCGCCCGCCACGAACTGGTAGGACACGATCGAGATGAACGACACGATCAAAGCGATCGCCCCGAAGAGGCGGGCCGCGGGACCGTAGCGGACCTCGAGGACGTCGCCGACCGTGTATTGCCCGAAGGTGTGGATCTTGGCCGCGAGGAAGTAGATCAGGACGATGCCGACCCAGGCGCCGGCGGCCAGCCAGACCGCCGAGATCCCGGCCTTGGCCGCGAACTCCGCGCCGCTGATGAACGTCCCGGAGCCGATCCAGGTGCAGATCAGGGTGAAGACCATGACCTGCCACTTCAGGCTGCGGCCCGCGACCTGGAAATCGTCCTGGCTCTTGACCTTCCGGGCCCGGAGGAAGTTGAAGACCGTCAGGACGAGGAGATAGCCGAGGATGATGTATACATAGAACGACATGCGGTCCTCCTGTTCGGCGCGCTTATCGGGCGGGAGGGACCCTCATTTCTTGACCGAGGAATGGAGGGCGTCCCGCTTTCTCTTTCCGGCCTTGAGCTTCAGATAGACCTCGCCCATGACGAGGTGGCGCTTGAGGTCCCCGAACGAGCGGATGTGCCTGAGCGCCTGGGGGACCTTCCGCAGGATCGACGTCCGTCGGGCGCTGAACGACCAGCGGAGGACGAGCTCGCTGATCTGGCTCCAGGTCAGCCGGTCGACGAAGAGGGGGACATCGCCTTGAGCCATGGGCAGGGTGATGATTTTGGAAAAATATTTTTTTGTCCAGGAGAAATTTTGGGGGAGGATCCCGCGCTCGCGGGCGAGCGCCTCGAGGGGCGTGCCGGGGTAGATGTGGAGGATGGCGATCGAGCCTTCGATCCGGTCCTGGTACTGTTCGATCGTCCGGATCGTCTCCTGGGCCTCGGCCCAGGTCTCGCTCGGATGGCTGAAGATGAAGAAGACGTTGGGGATGACATCGAGCTCGTTGCACCACCGGACGAGGCTGTGGAAGTGTTCCATCTCGATCTTCTTGCCGACGATCTCGTTCCGGACCCGGTCGGACCCGGCTTCGAGGCCGAACGACAGGTGGAACAGGCCGGCCCGCTTCATCTTGGCCACGAGCTCGCGGCTCATGACATCCATCCGGACGTCGCATTTGAAGAAGACGTCGAGCTTGCGCTCGATCATCAGGTCGCAGATGGCTTCCGCCCGCTTGGGGCTGGCGTTGAACGTGTCATCGAAGAAGAAGACGACCCGGATCCCGTACCGCTCTTTCAGGAATTCGATCTCCCGGACGACGTTCTCCGGGCTTCGCATCCGGACGTGCCGGCCCCAGTTGATCGGCGTCGCGCAGAAGTTGCAGGCGAATGGGCAGCCGCGGCTGGTCATGATGTTGACCGCGAGCAGATCGCCGTGGCCCGGCACCGGGAACTTGAAGTTGTACTTCTCGAAGGGCACGAGGTGAAAAGCGGGGAAGGGGAGGGCGTCGAGGTCGGGGATCGGCGGCCGCAGGGCGTTCGAGCGCGGCCGGCCGTCCACCCGGAGGACGAGGCCCGGAATATCGGCGAGCGCGGCGAGCGTTGGGGAATTTTCCCAGGCCCGGCAGATGTCGAGCATGGCGAACTCGCCCTCGCCCCGGACGACGACGTCGAGCGCGGCGATGTGCGCCAGGCAGTCCTCGGCGGCCATGGAGGCGTGCGGTCCGCCGAGGACGGTCAGGACCCCGGGATGGGCCCGCTTGGCGAGCTTGACGAGCGCGAAGCTCTGGAACCGGTTCTCGGTCGTGATCGTGACGCCGACGATGTCGGGCTTCTCCGTCCGGATCTTCCGCTCGATGTCCTTCCAACCCATCCCCAGGACGTTCGTCGGGACGATTTCGATCGGGATCCCTTCGCGCTCGAGGACGGCCCCGATATAGAGAAGCCCGAGCGGGGGCATGGACGAGCCCTGGGACCAGCGCTCGGCGAAATAGCCGCCGGGCGGGACGTAGAGCTGGACTTTAATCAGTCTTCTCCGGCCCGCCCTTCTTCTCGAGCTTCATCGAGAAGACGCGGGTGCAGTTGGGCTCCTCCATGGTCGTGCCGTAGATGTAGTCGGCGACTTCCATGGTCTTGTAGTTGTGGGTGATGATGATGAACTGCGTCTCGGACTTGATGGTCCGCATGAGGTCGAGGAAGCGGGCCAGGTTGGCCTCGTCCAGGGCGGCGTCCACCTCGTCCAGGATGCAGAACGGTGTCGGCTTGTAGCGGAACAGGGCGAAGAGGAAGGCCAGGCTGGTCAGGGACTTCTCGCCGCCCGAGAGGAGGCCCATGTTCTGGACCTTTTTCCCCGGCGGCTGGGCGATGACTTCGACCCCGCTCTCGAGCGGATTTCCCTCGTCGAGGAGCCTGACCTCGGACGTGCCGCCTTTGAAGAGCCGCTGGAACAGGTCCTGGAAGTAGGTGTTGACCTCGCCGAGCGCGGTCAGGAAGCGGATCCGGCTTTCCTCGTCGATCTTGAAGATAGCCTCCTTGGTCTGGGAGATGGATGAAGTGAGGTCGGCCTTCTGCTGCATCAGGAAATCGTAGCGCTCCTTCTGGGCGGCGTGTTCCTCCTCGGCCATGAGGTTCACGGCGCCGAAGCGCAGCAGCCGTTCCCGCGCCTCCTCGAGCTCGACCTCGAAGTCGACGGGTTCGCTCGTCTCCGGAGCGGGGCCCGGCGCGGGCGCGGGCGTCTCGGCCTTCACTTCCTGGATCGTCTTCTTGAGCTCCTGCCAGCAGGCCTCCTCGAGGTTGACCAGGTCGCGGTCGATCTCCGCCTTGCGGACCTCCCAGGTCATCCGTTCGTCCTTCTTGCGCTCGTATCCCTCCCGGAGCGTCGAGAGACCCGCCTCGGCTCGGGCGGCGTCCTTCTGGACCGTTTCCAGCCGCGCCTCGTTTTCGGCGATCGCGGTTTCCTGCCGGCTCTGTTCGCCTTCAAGGCCGACGGCCTTGTCGCCGAGCTCGACGATGAGTTCACGCAGGCGGGCTTCCTCCGCCTCGGAGGCCCGGATCTCCTCCTGAAAGGCGTTGATCTTGGCCTCGGCGCCCTCCTTTCTCTGGGCGAGGCCGCGTTCGAGGGCCTGGAGGTTGCCGATCCGCTCCCGGATGACGTCAAGCGCGCCGCGAAGCTCGAGGACGAGCCTCGCCTCGCGGATGCTCTTCTCCCGGTGGCGCGCGAATTCCGCCTCCTCGTTGTCGGCTCGGGCGCGGAGGGCCTGCGCCTCCTCCTCCAGGCCGCGGATGACCTGGGCTTGGGAGTCGCCCCGGGCGGTGAATCCCGTCCGGTCGAGGCCGAGGACTTCGATCTCATGGGCGGAGAGGGCCAGGTCGTTTGTCAGGTTGTCCTTCTCCGCCCGGGCGAGGACCGTCTCCTGCTCGATCTGGACGGCGGCCTTCCGGCCCTCCTCGAGGAGCGTGGCCGCGGCCGCGGCGTCGGCTTCGAGCCGAGCCTTTTCGCGCAGGCCCTCTTCGAGGCGGGCGGCGAAGGGAAGGATCTCCTCGTCGCGGCGGCCGATCCGGCGGTCGAGGTCCCGGATCTCCTGGCTGAGAGTGAACAGCCCTTCTTTCCGCTGGCCGAGTTTGAGCAGGCCGGAGGCGAAGAGCACGTCGCCCTGGAGCGAAACGAAGTTCTGGGAAGGATGACGGAGCCAGAGGGGGATCGCCGCCCGGATCTGATCGACGATGACGGCGTCCCGGAGGCGGGGCATGCGTCCGGCGAGCTTGGCGCTCGGCCGGAGGCGCGAGACCAGCACGCCGACGACCTCGGGAGCGTGACGGAGATCCTTGGGCGTCCGCTCGGGGGGGAGCTCCGCGACGAGCAGGAAATTGCCCCGGATCTCGCGGCCGGCCAAGTTGCGGAGGAGATCCTCGGCCGAAATGATCGTCGCCCGGGCTTCCTCCTTCCAGAAGACGTCGATGAGGGGCGCGTCGGCCGGGTCGGATTCGAGGAGGTCAGTGAATAATCCGAGGGCGCCCTCGGCCTCGTAGAGAGGCTCGGTGCCGCGCTCCTTTTCCTCGAGTTTGCGGAGGGCCTGGAGGTGGTAGGCGTCCTCGTCCCGCTTCTCCTTAAGGCCGCGGATGGTCTCCTGCAGCCCTTCGAGCGAGGCGGCGAGTTCCCGCTGCCGGGCCTGCAGCCCGCGAAGCGTCGTCTCCCGGTCGGCCGCTTCGCGCTCGGTCTGAAGCCGGCGCTCCTCGAGGCCGGCGATGTCCGCGTCCTTCTCCGCGAGGCGTTTCCGGATCTCGTCCCGTCGCTGCCCGATCCGCTCTTCCTGGCGGCGGATGATCTCGAGCTCCTTTTCGAGCTTCGCGCCTTCGTTCTTGGCCGCAGTGACTTCGGCGAACTTCTGGAGATACTCTTCGCGGGCGGCCTCGACTTTCCTGGCCCAAGGCGCCGTCGCGGCCTCGGTTTTGCGGTGGGCGGCTTCGAGGTCCGCGGCTTCCTGCTCCTTCCGGGCCTGGACTTCGGTCTGGGTGTTGAGGTCCTCCCGGGCCTGGATCAGGTCCTTCTCGAGGACCAACAGTTCGGCCAGGAACTCGTCGGTGTCGGCGGCGGCCTTCGTCCGCCGCTCCGCGAAATATTCGATCCGCTTGGCTTCCCGATCCCGTTCGGCCTCGAGGCGGGCGATCTGGGACTTCAGGGCGTAGAGCGTCTCCTGCCCCAGCTTGAGGGACTGCTCCAGCTCCCAGGCCTCCTTGCGCCGGAGGTTGACGTCCTTCTCCTCTACGCCGATGGACGCCAGGAACTCGCGCTCGGCGGCCAGGAGCTCGTCGTAGCGGGCCTGGACCTCCTGCTGGCCGGAGAGAAGCTGCTCGCTCCGGCGGCGGAAATGGAGCGCGGTGAGCTCCCGGATCCGCTCCCGAAGCTTGCGGTATCGCTCGGCGGCGCCCGCCTGGCGGGCCAGTGAGTTCTTGGCCTTGGCCACTTCCGCCACGATGTCCTCGAGCCGGACCAGGTTCTGCGCGGAATCCTCGAGCTTGTTCTCGGCCTGCCGTTTCTTGTCCTTGTAGAAGGCCGTGCCGGCGGCCTCCTCGATCAGGGCCCGCTTCTCCGTGGGCTTGGATGTCACGAAGGTGCCGATGGCGCCCTGTTCGATGACGAAATATTTATTCTCCGAGATGGACTTCTTCCAGAGCTCGTCCTGGATGTCCTTGAGCCGGACGACCTTCCCCCCGAGCCGGTATTCGCTTTCGCCCGTCCGGAAGACGCGATGGTTGATCTGCATTTCCTCACCCTCGCCCTGGAGGACGAGGGTGACGTCGGCCATGCCCAGGGCCGGCTTCTTGGTGTTCCCGGTGAAGATGGCGTCGTCGGCCTTCTCGCCGCGGACGGTCTTGACCCGCTGTCCGCCGAGGACCCATTGGATCGACTCGACGATGTTGCTCTTGCCCGTGCCGTTCGGTCCGATGATGGCCGTGATCCCGGGGTGGAAGACGATTTTCGTCCGTTCGGGGAACGTTTTGAAACCCTGCAGTTCCAGTCTCTTGATGATCATGATGGATGCGCTTTTCCGAGGCAGTATTGTAGTCGAAACCGCCCCGCTTTGAAAGGAAAAAAAGGCGGCCGCCCGGCGCTTCGGAGGACCGGCCGCCGGGCGCCGATGTGGGGATCAAGATCAGCAAGATGGACGACCTCATCAAGTACAAATTGCTGGATATCGGCTACGCGAAGTGGCTCGAGTCGTACGCCGCCGAGAAAGAAAAGAAGACGCCCTAGCGTCTTCTCTGGATTGATCCCCCACCATTTTGTTCGGGGCTGGTGAAGCCCCCACCTTTTTGGAGATATCCAAAATAACAAAAAATTCAAGTCTGTCAATGCTTTTTGGCCGAATGTCGCGATTTGTCGCTTCATGTCGCTTATTGTCCAAACGGAACGGGCCTAAAATTCCCGCGAGCCTTGAGGAATATGACGAGTTGGAATAGAATAAAGGCTGGTTTTGGTCTTCTTCAAGGCGCGATTTCGAAGTGAAAAACGGTAATTTATTCCGGTCCTGGAAGGAAATCGCGGCTTATCTCGGCTGCGACATCCGCACCTGCCTCCGCTGGGAGAAGAATCTCGGACTGCCCGTCCACCGGGTCGAAGGAGGATCCAAGGGGACCATTTTCGCCTATAAAGAAGAACTCGACCGGTGGATTACGGAGAGGTCCAAACCGAACGGCCGGAATGGACCGGCCAACCATTCAGGAGAGGGAAATTCGGAAGGCGAGTTTCCGGAGGGCGCTCCCGGCGCACCGGGCGCGAAAACTAAACGGCGGCTTTTGCACAATCCCGCCTTTTTAATCCCGTTTCATCTGGGGGTTTTCGCCCTGATCATAGGCCTCTTTATCATCGTCAGCCATAAGCCGGTCTCACATGTTCCCCACGGTTTCATGGTCGACGGTTCCGTCTTGACCGTTCTCGACGCTCAGAAGAATCCCATCTGGCGCCACGACACGAAGATCCAGAACCTGATGGACGACACCGCTTACCGGTCCCGGTTTCAAAGAAAAATCTACAACGACGACAGGATGGCGTTCTTCCCATGGTTGAAATTCGAGGACATCGACCGGGATGGAAAGGTAGAAACGCTCTTCGTCGTCAAGACCGAAGACCAGCGGGGCGAAGGGCTGATCTACTGCTTTGATGACCGCGGCAATGAGAAATGGCATTTCCAGTCCGGGAGAGCACAGCAGATCGGGAAACAACCCTTTTCGGCGGACTACCGCATCGGCGGCCTCGATCTCGCCGATGTGAACCAGGACGGCAAGCCCGAAGTCATTTTCTATGCGACGCAGTATCCGGATTATCCCTCGCAGTTCGTCGTCCTGGACGCGGCAGGCAAGGAGCTCGGCGAGTATTGGAATCCCGGACATTTCAACGAATTCGTCTATGAGGACCTGGACAGCGACGGCCGGATCGAAATTGTCGCCGGCGGCGTGAACAACGATTACGGGAAGGCCTTCGTCCTGGTTTTTAATCCTCTAAACCTCTCGGGAGCGGCCCCCCAGCCCGACCCCGAAAGGAAGTTCAAGAGCATAGGCCCCGGATCCGAAAAATATTACATTCTGATTCCCCGGACGGACGTGGACCTCCAGGACGGCTATCCCGTGGACGCCACGGCCAGCATCGAGTCGACTAAAAACAAGGAAATTTCCGTGCTGAGTGTGAGGAGCAAGCTCTATTATGAGTTTTCATATGGCCTTGAATTTCTCCGCATCCGGAGAAGTCACGGTTTCCTAGTCATGCACAAGAAAGCTTTCGACGAAGGCAAGGTCCGAAGTGTGCTTGACGACGCCTATTTTGAAAATCTGGGGAAGGGTGTGAGATATTGGGACGGCGTCGCGAAGAGATGGTCCGCCACGCCCGCCATGTCTAATCCCTGGTGAGTTGATGGGTGGCACTCGCTGTGTGTGGGCTTTCGTTGCGCCCGTCGACCCCGCGCCAATCCTGCCCTATGCCCCTAGGGCTTAGGACGGGGCCGAGTTGACAGTCGGCCCGATTTAGGCTAATTTATGGCCCTGAATCGCCAGGCGCCAGCGTAGCTCAGTCGGTAGAGCGGCTGATTCGTAATCAGTAGGTCGGAGGTTCGATTCCTCTCGCTGGCTCTCGTTTTCTCGGGGAAAATCTCGATCTTCCTTTAAGTGCCATTAACCAAATTTAAGCGAGATTAAGCGGTTTCTGTTACACCACGGTGACACGGTGACAGCTCTGTCTTCAATTAGACGTTAGGGACTTAAAATCCCTCGCCCCATAAGGGGTATACGGGTTCGATTCCCGTCCCCGGCACTCTGTTTCCCCTGTAGACACAGGGTTTTGGTCGTCCGTTTGTTTTCTAATTGGGAAAGCGCTCAGAGGGCTTTGAGGTCTTCCACCATCTCATCAAAGCTGGATATGGCCACAACCGCGACGCCGATAAAGGCGTGGTCGAGGACCCAGCGAATGGCTCCAGCGAAGGTCGGTTGGCCGACACCTTGAGGGGCGTAGGGGCCCGCTGAGCAGGTCTTCATGACCACCATGCCGAGGTTGTTCTTATGCGCCCTCTCTAGCTCGATCTCGACGCGGGGCTGATCCCATTCCTTCGAAGCTCCGGAGAGCATATGCACATAGGATCCTTTGTGATTGAAGGGGAGCATGATGATGTCCCAGAACGCCGACTCGTTGGCGGCCTGCAGGATTTCGATCTCGTCGTGGCAGGAAAACCCGTGAGCCCTGATTTGGCCTTTCTTCTTGGCCCTGGAGAAAAATTCCATTATGGTCTCGTTTTTCAAAACCTCGGGACTGCCCGCTTCGTGGATGAGCATGATATCGATATAGTCCGTCTGAAGAGCCTTGAGGGATGCCTCAAAAGTGGATCCCATCTCCTTTCGCAAAGCCTGGGCGGCCTCGGCCGTGGAACCGCCCTTCCGGAGATTGACCCTCATCTTGGACTGGATAATCACATCCTTCCGGATCCCCTTGACGATTTCACCCACCATGCGCTCGTTGTTGCCGTTGAAATAGGAACGGCCGGTGTCGATGAAAGTCATCCCGTAATCCAGGGCGGCCTTGAGGAGAGAAGGCTCCATAGTCCGTGCAGCACCGAAACCTAGGGCCGGAGTGCGGATCCCGGTCCGACCCAGAACGCGGGTTTGGAGACGGGGCTTGTCCTGGCCCAGCAAATTCAGAGGGTTATTCTTGAGGACATCATAAGCGATGAATCCGGTCAATCCCATGCATGATGTCTTCAAAAAGTCCTTTCTGGTCATTTCTTTCCGCCGCTTGGACACCTTTTCGTCTCCTATGTTTCTGCCGTGTCGTGATGTCGAGAATTCTAAACAATCGAGCCTCCTTTGTCCATCCATGCAATGAACAATGCCTGCGGACTCCGCCATTTCTTAGGTTGTTGCCCCGCCCGAGAATGCGAGCGTGCAAGGGGACCGAAGGGTCCCTTGCCGCGAGTTTACTTCCGCCGCTTTCCGTCCAATTCCGCTCTAAACACGTCATAAAAGCCAAAGGACGAGCCTTCGGCTCGACATCGAAAATTGCATTCCTTAACTTTTAATCTTACAAAGGCAGGCCATCGTGGTAAAATGGCCATCAAAGAGCTTTGATACCCAGGAGGTTCCCATGCGTAGATCCATCGTTTTCATCGCGGCCTTGATTCTGGTGCTTGCGTTCGGCGTCCAATCCGGCGCCCAGCAGCCCAACCCCGGAAACAATCCCCAGAACCGGCAGAACGATCCCCGATTCCAGAGAAACGACCAGATGCGCGGCGACCGCCGCTCCTTCGTCGGCCAATTGAGTGTCGACCTCGTGCGGCAGGCCGAATATCTATCCCAGTCGAGCTTTGAATATTTCATGGGTTGGAACGGGATCGTCTCCGACCAAGAGCAGGCCATTCTTTTCAAGTCCGAGGAGTTCACCGCCGCCTGCCGCCTGTTCAGCAAGCTGGCCCAGAACCAGACCAATTATTTCCGCCTCGAATCCCTGCGGACCAACCTTTACAGCGCTTCCCGCTATGTGGCGGCCTCGTTCCGCCAGCTCGAAGGACAGATGCGGCTGGGCGGGATGCAGGGCGATTTCAGCAGGATGCGCCGCGACGGCCGGCCGTTCGAGCAGAGAATGAATCGCGGCACGACGGGGCCGCTCGGGCTGGCCGAATGCCGCCGCATCCTCGACCGGATCGAGATCGAATTCTCGTCCTGGCGGTAATAAAGAAGTTATCGAACGATACCGCCACTTCTCGCCTTTCGTGCCGCTTGGGCGCTTGTATGACAATCAGCCTAAAAGGCGTCAGGGTGAGGCTCCGTTTGACAAGGGCGACTCAGGCTGCGCAGGTCGGATCCGGGAGGGTATTCTCAGACCCACCATTCTCATCCAAAATCCTACATGTTTTTCGCATGAATTTCGGGCTAGGAACGACGATCGATAAGGGGGTCGTAGGGAGGGAAGGCCTCGAAATAAAGGCGGCGATAAATACTAGGATTCTTTCTCTTCCGGCGGCTTAACCGCACGAAACTCGCGGAACAGCAGCAGGTCGTAAACGATTTTCAATCCGCCGCATAGGAAGAAGGGCGCGCTTATCAAGGCAGGGACTCCGAGAAACAGGCCTGTCAGCGTGGGAGAAATGGCCGCGCCAATCGATCGCGCAATCGATGTCACGCCCGAAGCGGCCGAACGCTCATCTGGCGTAACAACGGCCATCGTGTAAGATTGGCGCGTGGGCACATCCATCTGCGAGATGCTGAAACGCGCCAGCAGCACGGCAATTGCCAGCGGCAGATTGGGCATGAGCGGAACAAGAATCAGCAAGATATTCGAGGGGAGGTGCGTAAAAACCATCGTCTTGATCAGGCCGATCTTCTTTGAGAGAGGCACCGCCAGTAACGCAGAGATGCCAGCCAGAATATTCGCGCCGAAAAAGATGCTGCCGATGGTGCCAGTGTCGATACCAAATTTGATGTGGAACCAGAAGGCCATCATCGATTGGATGATCAAGCCGCCCGCGAAGGCATCCAGTGCGAACAACGAGGATAGCTTGATCACCACGCCGCGTGATTTGTGCAAGCCAAAGGTGCGTTTGACGATGGCGGATTTGTCGGCCACTTCGATATCGGACGTAAGACTCAGAAAGCAAAAGACGAGCACCAGCCCGGCCAAAGCATAACCCGCCAGCACCACTCGATAAGAGGCCAGCGCCGTCATGCCTCCGTTTTGCAAGCCCTTGGCAAGCCAGCCGCCGCTCAATGCACCGGTAGCTGTAGCGAACGAGCCGACCAGGTTGTACCAGGCAAAAACACTCGTGCGACGATCGTCCGACACGAGCTGAGTCAGCCCCGCCTGCTCGATCGATAGGAACGGGCCAATCTCGTTTCCGCTCGGGCTGATCACGCCCACGATGGCTGCCAGCGTCAACAGGATCGGGTTGCGGGTGATCAAGAAAACGCCGCCTGCCAGGATCATGAGGCCGGCGCCGAGCAGCAACATGCGACGGCGTCCGATTCGATCGGCCGTGGTCGTAATCCACAGCGTGACGCTGGCATCGCCCGCCAGGGTCAGGGTCAGCAGTAAACCGATTTGCGCTTCAGCCAGACCGACTTCGGCGAGATAAAGGGCAAGCACGACTGACAGGAAGCCATAAGCATACAGGCGCACGATGCGGGTGGCGAAAAGCAGTCTGGTATCGCGGCGGGAATGGTTCATTTCTTGGCGACATTCAACCCCTGGGCAACTTCTCACGGCATCGGTTTTTATCTCCCTTCATGAAAAAGCATGACGAGACCGAGCGCCGCGGGCTTTCTTAAGGCGCTGCAGAAAAGGCTTGTCGAGGAAGCTCCTTTCGTCGAGTTTACAGAGCCGGCTGAACATCGGCTTGGAGACTGTGAACGCGAGGATGTCCGGCGGTAAGTGTTGACGCATGGCGATGTCGGTCGCGCCAATCGAGGCTTGAGGTATCGTGAAGTCCTTGAAAGGGATGAGTTCACGACAGCCTGAGCCAAAGGGTGCGATGACGGGAGGCGGGTCCTCGGGGGCGCTGTGGTACTGTGCGCCGATCATCAAAGCGCTTAGCTGGTCAGCGTTGACAAGAAAAGTGATTGTCTTGACGTATGGCCAGCCTTCCTTCTTAAGCGGCCCGATGAAGATGTGAGCATTCTCAGCTCGGTAGGGCGCAGTCGAATCGATGAACCTCTCCATGAGCTTGCCCGAGACCTTGAGACCTTCATCGTCAACAAGGAACTTGATGAACTCTTTTCTCGACCTGGCCTGGATTCTCCAAAAGCAACTGCCGGCGCCGCCACAGCCGTAACTCTCCCTGGTGCTCTGGAGAGTCTCGCCCCTAAGCCAGTTCTTGTAGAATGAGAAGATACAGTCGTTTTCTTTAGGCGTGACGAAGGGTTTGAAGATGGCCGGGTCAGGCGCATCATAGAATCCAATGAGAGGAAGATTGATATCCAATTTTTTCCGTAAAATGGCAGGATTGGGTTGGGTTTCTTTTCTCATGCCCTTCTTATCTCACTTTTATTTTCATTTAGCAAGATTTCGGTGTAGTTCCTCTTGCGCTGATTGGTGACGATCAATATCAAGCGCACGGCGGAGCGGGAAAAGGGGAAAGTAAGTCCTCCTGATTTCGGTATTGTGTTGTCTGTCACCGAAATGGCGAAATCAGGCGGGGGGCAGGACCTGCCCGTCGAAAAGGCGGATGATCCGCTGCGAGCGGGCGGAAACGTGGTCGTTATGCGTGACCATGACGATGGTCCGGCCCTCTCTCGAGAGCTGCGTCAGGATGTCCATGATCTCCTCGCCGCTCCGGGAGTCGAGGTTTCCCGTCGGCTCGTCGGCGAGCAGGATGGGAGGGTCGTTGGCCAGCGCCCGGGCCAGGGCGATCCTCTGCTGCTGGCCGCCGGAAAGCTCGGACGGCCGATGGTCGCGCCAGTCATAGAGCCCGATGGCGGTCAGGAGTTCGGCGACCCTCTCCCTGCGCTTCCGGGCCCCTTTCCCGTCGAAGAGCATCGGCAGCTCCACGTTCTCCCAGGCGGTGGCGTACGGCAAAAGGTTGAAGTTCTGGAAGACGAAACCGATCTTGCGGTTGCGGACGGCGGCCAGCTGGTCGAAGGTCAGCCCCGCCACCCGGGCGCCGTCGAGCGCGTATTCCCCGGCCGTGGGGGTGTCCAGGCAGCCGATGATGTTCATGAGCGTCGATTTTCCCGACCCCGAAGGCCCCATGATGGAGACGAACTCCCCTTTCCCGATGCTTAGGGAAACCCCCCTCAGGGCCTCCAGGGACTGGCTGCCCATCCGGTAGACCTTCGTGATGTCGCGGAGTTCGATCATGACCTTCCTCTATTCATAGCGGAGCGATTCGATGGGATTCGACCGCGAGGCGCGGAGCGCCGGGAAAATCCCCGACAGGAAGACGAGCACGCCCAGGATGACCATATAGGAGACGAAGATGCGGACGGAGAAAATGGGCCGGAGGAGATAGGCCTCGATCCCGAATGAGTCGTAATTCACCGGCAGGAGTCGGACGAGATGAATGAAGTTGAAGGCGGCGATGAATCCCCAAAACGTCCCTTTGCCGAAGATGAACATCGTCTCCAGGACGAACTGCTGGACGATGATCCGGCGCCGGGCCCCGATCGCCAGCTTGATGCCGATTTCCTTGGTCCGCTCTTTGGCGAGGGCATACATGAGGTTGGTGACCCCGACGGCGCCGATGAGCAGCGTCAGCCCGCCGATGAGCCCGAGGAAGATCTCGATCCCCTTGAAGATGGCCAAGCCCTCCTTGGAGTCCTCGATCGTGTTCCAGACGCCGAGGGCATAGCGGTCGGCGGGGTCGAACCGGTATTTGCGTCCGAGCAGCACCCGGACCCGCTCTTCGATCAGCAGGGATTGTCCGGCCTCCCGCGGCTGGATGTGGATCCGCCCGATGAAGCGGCGGCTGTCGAGCATCGAGAACGAGGTGGACGGAAGGTAGATCTGATCGGCGTCCGGCCCGTTGTACATCGAATCCTGCAGCTTCTTGTTCAGGACCCCGATGACGGTGAAGGGAATGCGGTTGATGACGACCGGCTTCCCCACGGGGTCCGCGCTCCCGAAGAGGTCGGCGGCCACTTTCCAGCCGAGAAAGGCAACTTTTCGTCCCTGGGCGACGTCGTCGGCGTCAAGAAAGCGGCCCCCGAGCCGGGGGACCTGGGTTCGAAGCGCGGCGAAGTCGGCCGTCGTCCCGTGGACGTTGCGGTTGACCTCCTTGCCCTCGGCCGACACTTGAAGCGAGATGTTGGATTCCGGGACGATGCGCAGGATTTCCGGGATCCGCTCCCGGAGATAGACGATGTCTTCCGGGTAGAGCCGGATCTGCCGGCCCTTGGGCAGCCCCTCGTACGTGAGGGAGGTTTGGCTGCCCGTGATCATGATCAGCGTCTCGCCGAGTCCGCTGAAGCTGATTCGGAACTGGGCGGACATGCCCTGGCCGAAGGCCATGAGGAGGAGGATGGACAGCGTTCCCCAGAACAGGGCGAACGTGATGAGGGCCGACTTTTTCCGGCGCTTGCGGAACTCGTTCCAAAAGAAGAGGGGGAGCGTCGGATTCATGTCACTTTCTCAGGGCGGCGATCGGGTCGGTCGAGGCGGCAGCCCGGGCGGGGATCATTCCCGCGACGATGCCGATCGCGAGCAGGCACAAAACCGTGGAAATGATGACCAGGGGGTTCAGGACCGGCACGCCGACGAACTCGGCGAAACTCCCCGCCGGGACGGCTTTAACCGCCTGGAGCGCCCCCGCCGACAGGCCGAAGCCGACGAGTCCCCCCAGCAGCATGATCACCAGCGATTCGCTGAAGAACTGCCACAGGATCGTCCGCCGCCGGGCGCCGACGGCCAGCTTGACGCCGATCTCGCGGGTCCGTTCCTCCACGACCACGCGCATGATCGAGGCGACGCCGACGCCCCCCACGAGAAGCGTGAACGAGCCGATGACGCCCAGGAAGACCGTGAACGCCAGGAAAAAGGTCGTGAACTGCTTTTCGAAATCCATCGTGTCCCAGGTCGCGATGGCGTCGGGGTCGGCGGGATCGAAGCCGATCGCCTTGGCCAGGTAGCGTTTGACGTCCTGCGTAACCGCCTTGGTCCGTCCGAGCTCGAGGGGACGGAAGATGAAGTTGGACACGAACTTGTTCCCGTAGAGCGCGGCGAAGGTTGTCCAGGGGATGAAGGCGCAGCGCTCGTCGCGCTGGCCGTTGTAATTGGAGTTCTGCGATTTCTTCAGCATCACGCCGACGACCGTGAACGGGACATTATCGATGAAGACCGTCCGGCCTACGACATCGGTCCCGCCGAAGAGGTCTTGGGCCAGGACGTCCCCGATCATGCAGACCCGCCGGCGGCCGGCCATGTCCTCGGGGTCGATGAACCGCCCCCGTTCGGCGATCGTGTTGCGCATCCGCTCGAATCCGGGATTCACGCCCCGGACGGTGTTCGAGAATTCCTTCCGTCCGGCGCTGATGAGGCGGCTGCCGATGAACTCGGGACTGATCAGGTCGATGCCCGGGACGTTCTCCGGGATCGATTCGACCATCCCCGGCGTGACGCGCACGGGCTTGCCCTTGATGAATCCCTGCCAGGGCAGGGTCGTTCGCGAAGGGAACATGAGGACGATCCCCTGGCCCATGCCGTGGAACCTCTTCATCTGGGCCTTGGAGAGGGAGTCGCCGAAGGCGAGGAGCAGGACGACGGAGAACGTCCCCCAGACGACGCCCGACAGGGTCAGGGTAGTCCGGAGGGGCTGGCGGATGAGGTCGCGGGCCAGGTTGCGGAAGAAGATGCCGATCATGGGCCTGGGGCCTACTTGATTTCGCGGGGAGGCCGCTCGACGACCTGGTCGCCTTCCTTGACCCCGGACAGGATCTCCAAATTCAATCCGTCGGAGAGGCCGGTCCGGATTTCGACTTTCCTGGTCTTGACGCCCGCCCCGCCCTGTCCCTCGGGAACCTCGACGAAGCGCTTGCCGTTCTCGAAGAGGACCAGCCGCTCGGGGAGCGTGAGGACCTGGCGGCGGTCGCGGATGCGGATGCTCGCCGTGGCCGAAAAACCGGCCCTCAGGGTCGTCCCGGAGTCCTTCCCGAGGGAGATCTCGATATCGAAAAGCGTCGCGTTCCCTTCTTTTTTGGCCTTCGGGTAGATCAGGGCGACCCGGCCGGAGATCTTCGTGTCAGGCAAGGCCCCGATTTGGATCTCGGCCTCCATCCCTGAGGCGATTTTGCCCACGTCGATCTCGTCCACGGTGCCCTTGAACCTGAGGCTCTCCATGTCGGCCAGGGAACAGAGCTCGGTTCCGGGTTGATAGGTGGTCAGCGGAACGACGGGGTCTCCCTGAAACACGCTCTGCGACAAGATGATGCCGTTGGCCGGCGATTTGATGAAGGAATTGATCTCCACGTTGGATATGCTGATCCGCCCTTTCTCGAGGAGCTCCAGCCGCTCCATCGCGATCTTATACTTGAGGTTCGCTTCCTGGAAGGCGTTTTCGACGGTATCCATCTCGGCCTTGGAGATCAGGGACCTCTTGAACATCTCCATCTGCCGCTCCCAGTCGACCTTCAGTTTTTTCATGGTCACTTCCGCCAATTCCATGCTGCGGCGGGATTCCACGTACTCGAGCGGGGTGGGGTTGGGGGAGATCTTGAAGAGGGGCGCCCCGGTTTTCACGGAGTCTCCGACCTTGAAAAGGACTTCGGAAACGATCCCCGGGATCGTCGATTTCACCTTGGTCTCTTTCTCGGGCTCGATGGTCCCGACGGCCAGCGCCTTTTCCTGGATGTCGCCCCGGGAGACGGCCACGAGCTTCAGCGTCTCCTTTTTTTGGCCGCAGGCCATGAGGAAATAGACGAACATCAGGATGAAAAGGGCGGCGAATACGCGCCGAATCCATTTTTTCATAGTGAACCTCAATTTTTCGATCTACCCTTTATAGACGAAGCCAGACCTGAAAAGGTTCGCTGGTTCCCAGATTCCCGGTTGATTCCGGGGCGGCCTTTGGCTAGAATCTGGACATTCCATGATCCCAACCGCGGACCCCGCCTGTTTGCCTTTTTTTAGGACACCTCCTATAATCGGCCCATGAGAAGTCGCTCCTCGAATTTCCCGCACAGGCTTTGCATAGCTCTCCTTTTGTCCGTTCCTTTTCTTACGCCTGTCTTGGCCCGGGCGGCCGAGACCAACGTCCTCCTCGTCACGATCGACACATTGCGGGCCGACCGGCTGAGCTGCTATTCCCCGAAATTCGTTCAGACTCCGCGGATCGACGCCCTGGCGGCGCGGGGAGTCCTCTTCGAGCGGGCCTTCGCCCACGATCCGACGACCCTTCCCTCCCATACGAACATCCTCCTGGGACAGACTTCTCTGGTTCACGGCGTGAACGAGAACGGACTGTCCATCATCCCCAAAGAATCTATGACCTTGGCCAAGCTTCTCAAGAGCAAAGGCTACGCGACGGGCGCCTTCGTCAGCGCCTTCCCCCTCGACTCCCGCTTCGGCTTGAATCTGGGGTTCGACCTCTATGACGATCACTATCCGGCCAAACCCGCATTGGGCTTCGACTACGCGGAACGCAAAGCGGAAAGGACTATCGAGGCGGCCCTCGCCTGGATCTCTCTTCAGAAAGGAAAGTGGTTCTGTTGGGTCCACCTCTGGGATCCTCATTTTCCGTATGCGCCGCCCGAACCCTACGCCGGCCGGTTCCCGCAAGATCCCTATTCGGGAGAGGTGGCCTACATTGATGCGTCGCTCGGAAAACTGTTGGAAACGGGAGAAAAAAAAGGCTGGTTGAGTCAAACGTTCATCGTCCTGACCGGCGATCATGGCGAATCCCTTGGCGAGCACGGCGAGCTGACCCATAGTTATTTCGCCTACAATTCGACGATTCGGATCCCCCTCATCATGGCCGGTCCCGGGACGCAAGCGTCGCGGGTGAAGGACTATGTCTGCCATGTGGACATCTTCCCAACCGTCTGCGACGTCCTCGGCATCGGGAAACCGCCGGCCCTGCAGGGCGAATCCCTGGCACCCTTTCTCAAGGGCAAGACAAAGAAACCCGTGCCCATCTACTTCGAAGCCCTTCAGGCGAACATGGACAACGGCTGGGCCCCGCTACGAGGGATCATCGAGAACGGAAAGAAATATATCGATCTGCCTATCCCCGAGTTTTACGACCTCGAAAGGGACTTCGACGAGCAGACGAATCTGGCCGAAAAGGTCGACCTTTCCCCCTTCAAGAAAAAGCTCGAGGCGGTCGAAAAGGCCTCGGCGGCAACGTCCAGATCTCAGGGGACAAGGGCCATCGACCGGGAAACGAGGGACCGCTTGAAGAGCTTGGGCTATATCGTGTCTCCCATCGTCCAGAAAAAGAAGATGTACGGCCGCGAGGACGACCTCAAGACCCTCCGTCCACTCCGGCAAAAATTGGAGCAGGCCTCCCAATGGGACAGGGTGGGCCGGTCGGCGGACGCCGCCCGCCTCTTCGAGGAGGTCATCCAAACCCGGAAGGATTTCAGCGCCGCCTATGATTTGCTCTTCCAATCGTACCGCAAGCTGGGCCGGATCGAGGAAGGCCTCCAGGTTCTCGAGAAAGGGTTCAACGCAAATCCGGACAATTACGGATTCGTCACGAAATATGGGCTTGCTCTGGTCAAAGAGGGACGATTCAAGCGGGGGGCCGAGACCCTCGAAAAGGCGCTCGGCCTCTTCACTCAGGATGCCGAGGTCTGGAATTCCCTCGGCCTGGCTTACTGGAAACAGGGGGACCTGGAACGGGCACTCAAGTATTTCAAGCAGGCCTTGGCCCTGGATCCGAACGACGCGATCTACAACGACAATCTCGGGTCCCTGTATGTCGTCATGGCCATGAAGGCGAAAAACCAGGACAACCTCCAGCAGGCCATCGGATATTTCAAAACGTCCATCAACCGCGATCCGTCGCTCGCCTCCGCTTACAACGGCCTGGCCGGCGCCTACTCCGTCAGCGGAAAAACGGCCGAGGCCATCGTCCAGTGGGAAAAAGCCGTGGATCTCGACCCGAAGTACGATTTCGCCGTTTACAATCTCGCCTTCGCCTATCTGGACAAGGGGGATAAAAAACGGGCCCTCGAGTACGGCCAGAAATACCTGGCCTTGAAAGGGAGCGACATCTCCGCCCAAGAGCGGCAAGAGGTCGAAGCCCTCATCGAGCGATGCAAGAAATAGGAGAGCTCGAGCGGCTTTTGACTAAAATCGGGCCCTTCCATGGGAAAGAAAAAACCGCCCGCCTCACTCGCCCGTGGATATAAGCCACGGGTGAGTACGGCGGAAGTGGACCCCCGGGCAAAGCCCGGGGCCCCCGCCGCCGACCCGGTCGTCGCGGACGCCGTCGAGGCGCCTAAGAAAATCCCGGCCGGGCTCCTGCTCGCCGTCGTCGGCCTGACGCTCGTCGCGTTCCTCCCGGCCCTGACGAACGGCTTCACGCATTGGGACGACAACGTCTATGTGACGGACAATCCTCTTGTCGCCTCCCTGACCTGGGATCATCTGAAGGCCATATTCACCACGTCGCATTACGGGGTTTATGTCCCGCTCACGATGCTGTCCTATTCCCTTGAATATGCGCTGTTCGGCAAAAACCCGGCGGCGTTCCATGCGACGAACGTGGTCCTGCATGTCGTCAATGCCGGACTCGTTTTCGGATTGTTCTTTTGGCTGTTCGGGGGGAACGGCCTCGCCGCCTTCTTCGCCGCCGCCCTGTTCAGCGTCCACCCGCTGCACGTCGAATCCGTGGCCTGGATCGCGGAGAGGAAGGACCTCCTCTGCGCCCTGTTCTTCTTCCTGTCGCTCCTGAGCTTCCGCCGCTACGGCGAATCCGGGAACCGTCGCTTCCTTCGGCGGTCCCTGGTCCTTTTCCTCTGTTCGCTCCTTTCCAAGCCCATGGCTTTAACCCTGCCGTTCGTCCTCCTTCTCATGGACCATCTCGCCTCCGGACGGATCACGCGCAAGGCTCTCCGAGAAAAGATCCCGTTCTTCGCCCTCAGTCTGGTTTTTGTCGTCATCGCCGTCCTGGCCAACCAACCGGGCGACACGCCGCCCGCCGCCGCCGCGCTGGGACTTCCAGCCCTCGTCTTCCAAAAAGCGGCCGTGGCTCTCTTCTCGTTGGCCTTCTATCTCCTAAAAATCCTTCTTCCGTTCAAGCTGGCGGCCGTCTACCCCTATACGGAAAAGATCGCCGGACTGCCACCGGTCCTCCTCTACGCGGCGCCCGTCGTGTTCGCGATCCTGGCCGCTGCGGCCGTCCTGGCCCTCAAGCGATCCAAAAAAGTATTTTTTGGCTTGGGCTTTTTCGTCCTGACGCTGGTCCCGATCCTTCAGCTCGTGTCCCTGCCGGGGAATACGATCGTCGCCGACCGGTATACTTATATTCCCGGTCTGGGCATCGCCTTCCTCGCCGGTCTCCTGCTCACCGGAGACTTCCGGGCGAAGCTTCGGCCGGCCAAGGTCCTGCTGCCCATCGCTCTGGGCGCCGTCATCCTGGCCCTTTCGGTTTCGACGTTCGGCCGATGCCGGGTCTGGAAGGACGATCGTTCTCTCTGGACCGACGTCCTCGAAAAATACCCGGATGTGGCCGTCGCCCACGATAAGCTCGGTCTCGTCCGGGCCGCGGACGGCGACCAGGAAGCGGCGATCGAGGAATACAGCCGGGCGATCGCCCTCGACGGTTCGTACGCGGGGGCCTATAACAATCGGGCGGTCGCGAACGGCCGTCTGAAACGGTATGATCAGGCCCTGGCCGACTACGAAAAAGTCATCGACTTGAATCCCTCCTATGCCGACGCATTCTACAATCTTGGGAACCTCTACCACGAGATCGGCCGGGACGAAAGTGCGGTCGAGATCTACGGCCGGGCGCTCGAAAAAACGCCGAAATCCGCCCCGATCTACAATAACCGGGGCTTGTCTTATGTCGCCTTGAACGAATTGGAAAAAGCCCGGGCGGATTTTTCGAAAGCCGTCGAGATCGATCCGGCCTTCGCTCTCCCCCGCATCAACCGCGGGCTCCTTCTCGTCCAACTCGGCCGGTTCGACGAATCGTTCGAAGACCTGAACGCGGCCGTGGCGATGAATCCCAAGATCCCGAACGTCTATCTGGCCCGGGGGCTGGCCTTCGCCGGAAAAGGGGATTATGACAAGGCCCTCTCCGATTTCGACGCCGTCCTGCGGCTGAAGCCGGACGACGAGGAAGCCTTGAACCAGAGGGTTCGCCTCTTTCTCATGAAGAAAGACGCCAAAGCCGCCCTCGAGGAAATCGACCGCCTGCAGGCGCGCGGATTTCGGATCGATCCCGCGCTCGTCCAATGGGCTGAAAAGCTGAAAACCGGGCGCTAAACTGACAATCCGTCAACGAACGCCCCCGCCCTTGACACAACCCTAACCGAGTGTTACGCTGAACGGGAAGTCAAGGGACGAGCCTTCGCGGCGGAAGTGGCCCCCCGGGCAAAGCCCGGGGCCCCGGCCGCCGGGAAAGCGCCGTGGGGGGCGCGCGAATGGATAAATTCATCGGCTCCAAGCTCCGCAAGGCCCGGGAATCCCTCGGCCTGTCCCAGGGCGCGTTCGGCCGGGCCGTGAGCCTGTCCTCGGAATACATCTCCCTCCTCGAAGCCGGCAAGCGGACGCCGTCGTTCGCCACGCTCCAGAAACTCGCCGGGTTCCTCAACCGGGACATCGGCTATTTCTTCTACGAAAAGGCGGCCCCGCTCGACACCTTCACCCTGCTCTTCCGGGCCGAGGCCGTGGACGACCGGGCGCGCGAGGAGCTCCAGAAGTTCCGCCGCTACTGCGACGATTACCTCCGCCTCGAGGCCGCGACCAACCGCCGCCTGTCCCTCGCCCCGCTCTACGCGCCGACGATTTCGGCCGAGAGGATGGCCGAGGAGGAGCGGCGGCGCCTCGGCCTGGGCGAGGAACCCATCCGGGACACCTTCGCCCTGTGCGAGGCGAACGGCTGCCGCATCTTCCGCATGCCGATGCCCGAGGAGTCCAAGGTTTCGGGCGTGTTCATCTACCTCGAGCAGAAGGAGGCCGCCTTCGCCCTGGTCAACTGCGGCCAGTCGCTCGGCCGCCAGTCCTACAGCGCCGCCCACGAATATTGCCACTACCTCAAGGACCGCAACGAGGGGCCGGTCATCGACAACCCCGACGTCTTCATCGACGAGTACGCCTCGCTCTACCATCCCCGCGAGCAGTTCGCCCAGGCGTTCGCCGCGCGCTTCCTCATGCCCCCGGCCAAGGTGAGGGAGATCGTGGAGAAAGACCTCCGGGTCGTGCCACCCCAGCGGTTGACTCTCGACCACGCTCTCTACCTCAAGCGCTATTTCGGCGTGAGCACGCTGGCCATGCTCCGCACCCTCCGGGCGCTCGGCTACATCGGCCGGCTCCAGCTCGAGGAGTACGCCAAGCTCGACCCCGACGACCGGGAGCGGGAGATCTTCGGCAACATCATCGGCGGCGGCGCCGACCGGACGGGGGTCGCGGGCGTCGTGGCCGGGACGATCGGCAAGCTCGGGGCGGCGAAGCTCCTGGGGAAGAACCGGAAGAAGGCTATCCCGTCGGACCGGTACAGACTCCTCCAGCACGAGGTCGCGCGCAAGATCACCCGGGAGAAGACCGTGGCTCGGGCCGTCCAGAAGTCGCTGCCCGAGACGGATTGAGGCGGGGCAGCCGGAAGGGGAAACGCATGAGCAAGACCGTCAAATATCTGATTTATTTCCTGGCGTTCGACGCCGTCGTCGTCGTCGGCTATTTCGGATTCAAAGCCCTGAAGGGCGGGGGCGGCACGGCCGTGGCCGTGGATTGGGTCACGATCGACGAGAGCTACGCGCCGAAGAACGCGGTCGAGGAGTTCATCAAGGCCGATGCCGAGGTCCGCGGCGGGCTGCCGGTCAATATCCGCAATTATGGCCGGGACAAAAAGGTCCTCGCCCGTTTCAAGGGGAAGCAGTTCGCCCAGCCGACCGAGAACATTCTCTCCCTGTTTTTCAAGGGCCTGGACGATTGGATGGTCGTGGACATCAAATACAAGAACGAGAACGAACGCGACGTCCAGAGGACGATTCTCTACGTCTTCGCCGACAAGCGGTGGACGGTGGGGGATGCAGGCTCGCTGTTGAAATAAGAGGAGGCCGGCCACCGGCCTCTCCGTCCGCCTGCGATCGGACCGCGCCTTCTTCTGGAGGGCCCGGAATCACTTGTAAAATTCTTCGATCGACTGGACGACGTATTCCTTCTGAGCGTCGGTCAGCTCGGGGTAAATCGGAATCGAGACCACGTTCTCGGCGGCGTCTTCCGATATCGGGAAATCGCCCTTCTTGCAGCCGAGGCTCTTGAAGCACTCCTGAAGGTGCAGCGGCACGGGATAATAGACCTCCGTCCCGATGTGCTTTTCCTTCAGATGGGCCCGGAGGTTGTCCCGGTCTTTCACCTTGATCGTGTATTGGTTGTAGATGTGGAAGTTCCGGTCGCCCGTCTCGGCATAAACCGGATCGGGCCGGACGGTGAGGCCCCGCTCGACGAGGCCCGTCATCCGCAGCTTCTGGTTGTAGAATTCGGCGTTCCGCCGCCGCTGGAGAGACCAGTCGTCGAGCCGGGCCAGTTTGACCAGCAGGACGGCCGCCTGGATGGCGTCCAGCCGGAAGTTGCCGCCGACGATCTTATGGTAGTACTTCGGCTGCGACCCGTGGACCCGGAGGATCTTGAGCTTGTCGTAAAGGGCTTTGTCCTGGGTGACGACCATGCCCCCATCGCCGAACCCGCCCAGGTTCTTCGAGGGGAAGAAGGAAAAGATGCCCATCGTCCCGATCGACCCGGCGCGCTTGCCGTGGTAGTCCGCTCCGATGGACTGGGCGGCGTCCTCGATCACTGCCAGGTTGTGCTTTTTAGCGGCGGCCATGATCGGGTCCATGTCGGCACACTGGCCGAAGAGGTGGACGGGGATGATCGCCCGGGTCTTCCGGGTGACGGCCTTTTCGATTTTAGCCACGTCGAGATTGTAAGTCTTCGGGTCGATGTCGACGAAGACCGGCACACCCCCCAGGCGAGCGACGGCGCCCGCGGTGGAAAAGAAGGTGAACGGGGTGGTGATCACCTCGTCGCCGGGCCGGAGGTCGATGGCCATCAAGGCGATGAGCAGGGCGTCCGTCCCCGAGGAGACGCCGACGGCGTAGGGGGTCATGGAGTACTCGGCGACCTTCTTTTCGAGCTCGTCCACCTTGGGGCCGAGGATAAAGAGCTGGCTGTCCATGACCTCGTCGACGGCCTTGCGGACCTCATCGCGGATCCCGGCATATTGGGCTTTCAAATCGAGGAGCGGAACGTTCATGTCTGTATCCTTTATGATGAAATCGGTTCGTCGAAAGGCGCTAGTTTAGCCTGTCCGCCGCTCGCTTGTCAATTGCGGAATTCGGAACTTCGCCGGCGCGGCTTCCGCCCCAGTCGCTCTCGCCTCCTGCCCCGAAGACGCGTACGTGTTTCGGGGCCCCTCCTGGTTACAGGAGGGGTAGGGGAGGTGATATCACTAAGAAAAGGTGTTTTGCGCGTCTTCGGAATTATTTTCCCCACTTTGGGCGGGTCCCCGCCGCTTCGAGCGACCAGGGCTCGCGCCGCGCTGCGCCGCTTTCAGGAATTCTGTGTGACACCGAATTCCGCCCGGGGCTCACAGGACCGTCAGCTCGAGGATGCGGTCGATGCGGAAGTGGCGCATATCCTCCCGTTCGTAGCAGTAGGCCCGCAGCCCCTCGAATCGCTTCCCGCCGTATTCCATCATCTCGATGGATTCCGGCCGGATGCGGCGCCGCGACTTGGTGTCGTCGGGCTTGAGGTAGACGATGGACAGGTCACGCGCCTCCTCGATCGCCTCCTCGATGAGCCGCGCTTTTTCCGCGTAGGACAGCCGTTCCTCGGCTTTCGCGTATTGGAACCTGGTCAGGAACCGGACGACGCGCCAGTCCAGGCGGATGTGCGGTCGGCGGATGGGCTTCTTGAGGACGATGCCGGGGAAGCTCGTGCAGCGGCTGAGGGCCACGTAGACCTGGCCGTGGGCGAACGTACCTCGGCCGATGTCGATGATGACCTTCTCGAAGGTCTTGCCCTGGCTCTTGTGGATGGTGATCGCCCAGGCCAGCTTGAGAGGATACTGGGTGAAAGCGCCCACCGGTTCGGACACGATCCGGCGCGCCTCGCCGTCGTAGGCGAAGCGGAAAATCTCCCAGACGTGAGGGCCGATCTCGACGAACCGGCCATCGTGCAACTCGACCTCGACGACGTCGTCCTCGCCCGGGGCCTGGAGGATCCCGTGGACCCGGCCGATCGAGCCGTTGACCCAGCGGCCGAAGGGGTCGTTCGTCAGGAGCATGACCTGGGCCCCGACCTTGAGATCGAGCCTCTCGTCGGTCGGCAGGGAGGACCGATTGAAGTCGCCTTCGAGGGAGCCTTCGTAGACGTGGGGCTGACCCGGGAGCGTGGCCAGCTTTTCCCGGTTCCGCTCCGCGGCGAGGTCGTTGGTGCTGGTCAGGGTAACGTAGAACTCGTCCTCGGGCGGGACGAAGTCGGGGTCGCAGTTCGCGTTCAGGCGCTCGAGGTCTTCGTCCGTGACCGACCGGTTCCGGATGGCGTTCAGGAGGCCGATGAAGGCCTCGTCGGTCTGGCGGTAGATCTTCTCGAGCTCCACGAACTCCAGGGCCAGGCCCGCGTCGGCGAAGGCGCGGGCCGAGAAAAAATAGGGCGTCTCGTAATGGCAAGTGAACAGCTCCCGCTCGGCCGAGGCCACGACGGGCGGCAGCTGGTAGAGGTCGCCGATGAACACCATCTGGATTCCGCCGAAGCGGCGGCGGGGGTGCGGCCCGTGGAGGCGGAGGAACTTCTCGAAGCAATCGAGGAGATCGGCCCGGACCATGGACACTTCGTCGATGACGATCGTTTCGAGCCGCCGGACGAGCTCGGCCCGCTCCGCGGCCTTCTTCGGGAGTTTCTTGACCGCCTCCAGGGTGATGTTCGGCTTGAAGCCGCAGAACGAGTGGAGGGTCTGCCCGCGGACATTGAGCGCCGCGACCCCGGTCGGGGCGAGGACGGCGATCCGCTTGCGCGTTACGGCCCGGAAGTATTCGAGGAGGGTGGACTTGCCCGTGCCGGCCTTCCCGGTGATGAAAATGTTCTTGTCCGTCGTCTCCATCAGGTCGAGAGCGCGGCGGAACGCGGCGTTGATCTCGATCGATCCGACCTTCGGTTGGGCGTCTGAGGCGGTCTTCCGTCCCGGCATGGGGTCGAGGCGGCGTCAGGCCTTCATCTGGAACGTGATCTTCTTGCTCTTGGAGATGGTCGCCCGGCCGCCGATCGGGATGGCCATGAGGTCGCGGGTGATGTTGTGGCCGAAATTCGTGACGGCCAGGATGGGCAGGGGGTTGCCCTGCCTACGCCGGGCGCGAAGCAGGTCCCACAGGTAGGCCGTGACGAACTTCAGGGCCTCCCCTTGGTTTTTCTTGTAGTTGTGGTTCACGCTGTACCGGTAGAGGGAGCCGACGACCAGTCCCCGGATCTTGTCGAGGACGTTGTGGCGGCGGAGCGCGGCCAGAAGGCGATGGAGATCCTCGACGTCGATGTGGATGTCCTCGATGAAGAGGATGTGGCGGCTCCAATTGAACCGCGGGGGATCGATGCGGTTGAGGAAATTCACGAACGTCGACAGGTTCCCGCCGATGGGGATCCCCGAGAGGCGCCGGGCAGGAGGTGGGGTGAGCCAGCGGCGGCCCTGGTATTGGATTTCCTCGCCCCGGATCAAGGGAATGAACTTCCGCGAATTGCCCTTGCCCAGCTTGAGCGAAGGAAAGTAGATCACGGGGACGTGGGTGTTATAGTAGATTTCGTTGAGAAGGAAGGTGAAGTCGGAGAACCCGATGATAACCGGCCGGCGCTGGCGGATGATCCGGTAGTCCTTGCGATCGATCTTGAAGGCCAGGTCCTCGGCCCCCGTCCCGCCGGCCACGGAGACGATGAGGTCGCATTCTCGGATGACCCTCTTGAATTCTTCCGAGCGCTCATCGGCGGGCGCCGTCACGTGGTCGATTTGCTGATCGCTTGAAAAGAGCGATTGGCTATAGGCCGCGTCCCCGGCTTCCAGGCCGAAAGCCTGGGAAATGAGACGCGCCGTCTGGGCGAGCGAACTCTTCGCCGACCGGGGCAGGCACGTCGACGGGGCGATGAAACTGAATTTCCGGATGGTTCGTTCGGCCATGGGCATTCAAAAGAAGTAGACTAGCAGAAATGGACTTTTGGATCAATGGAAGGCGGCCTGAATTCGGCGCTCAATCGCTTTTAACTAATTGTATATAAAGAAAATAAAACGATTTTGGCTTTTTTGGGGGAATCATTCGGCTACGGGCCGGGAGAGTGGGCCTCGGAGTCATTAAGAGCCTCTAACTCATTCAATTTAAATAAGATATAAAACGTCTACTCCGTCGGGGCGGGCCGGGCGGCGAAGACCGCGGTTTCCCGTCAGAAGGGGTCTTCCCCTCCGAGTTCACTTGCAGCGGTCGATGAGGGCCTGGACCTTGACCCGCTCGTCCGGGGTGAGCCGCGGACCGCGCAGCTCCAAATATTTCCGGAACATCGCCAGGGCGCGGGCCTTGTCGCCCTTCTTCAGGTATTCCAGGCCGAGGCTGAAGGTCGAATAATCGTCTTTCGGGTCCGCGGCCACGGCCTTTTCCCAGGCGCCGATCGCCTCCTCGGGCTTGCCCGCCTCCAGGCTGACGACGCCCAGCCCTCGCCAGGCCAGGTTCATGGCCGGATCGACGGCCGTCGCCTTCCGGAAGTTCTCGATCGCCCGGGTCAGGTTTTCGGCTTTTTTATCGGACACGTACATCTGGAAATAGACGAACGCCATGTTGGAATATCCGGGGGCGTAGCTCCGGTCCAGCCCGACCGCCTTGCCGAAATATTCCAGGGCCTTCGGGAAATCGTTCTGCCGCATGTGGACGATCCCAAGGTTGTCCCAGGCCTCGGGATCGTATTCGATCAGGGCCAGTGCTTTCCCCAGGATCTCGGCCGCTTTGTCCCATTGGGCCGTCTTGACGAGAATGGTCCCGAACGCCGAATAGAGCGAATAGTTTTTGGGGTTGAGACGGACGCCCGTGTCCAAGACCCGGATCGCGTCCCGCACCTGTCCCTGGCCCATGTAGGCCTGGGAGAGATAGATATAGGCCGGGCCGAAGTCCTTCTTCTCGACGATCAGCTCCTCCATCAGGCGCTGGCCCTCCTCGGTCTTCCCCTGGTCGCCCAGGATGATGGCCCGCTCGAGCTTCTGCTGGTAGGGGAGGAAGGTCTTGAGGTCGTCCTCCGGGCCGTAGGAGGCCTTGATCTGGGAGACCGATGTGGCCACGTAGCCCAAGCTCCGCAGTCGTTCGAGCGTCTGGCGGTCCACGGGCTGCCGGCCCCCACCGGTCCCCGGATCGGTGGTCAGCGACTTTTCCAAGTCCTGGAGCGCTTTCCGGTACGGGGCGAGGTCGGTCTTCGGGGCCAGGTTCGTCGTCTCGCCGAAGTCCGTGGCCAGGTCGTAGAGCTCCGGAATGGGCGAATCGATGAACTTCTTTCCGTCGGCCACGATCCCGCGCAGCGGGGCGCAGCCCTTGTTGAGATACGAATCCAGCGATTCGATGTAGATGGGGCGCGCGGCGGCATTCCTGCCGCTCATCAGCGGCACGAGCGACGCGCCCTGGAGCGTCGCGGCCGGCAGCTTCAGGCCGGCGAGCTCGCAGACCGTGGGGAAGATGTCGACGTGGCTCACGGCCTCGGCCACCCGCCCGGGCTTGAGGCCCGGCCCGGCTATGAGGAGCGGGACGTGGAGCGTGCTGTTATATCCAAAGTACCCGTGGGTCAGCTCGCCGTGCTCGCCCAGGGATTCGCCGTGGTCGGCGGTCAGGACGGTCACCAGGCCGTCCGATTCGCCCCGCTTCCGGAGCTCGGTGAACAGACGCCCGAGCTGGGCGTCGACATAGGCCGCCTCGCCGCTGTAAGGGTCGGACTTGAATTGCGAGGCGTAGGGCTCCGGCGGGGCATAGGGGGCATGGGGGTCGAAGACATGGACCCAGCAGAACCATTTCCCCTTCTGCTGTCCCAGCCAATTCAGGGCCGCAGCGACCACCACCTCCGCCCGCCTTTCCGAATAGAAGTTCGCGCTCGCGGGCTTGGTCGGAAAGGCGTCGTCGTAAACGTCGAAGCCCTGATCGAGGCCGAACCGGGAATCCAGCGGAAACGCGCCCACGAAGGCGCCCGTGGCGTAGCCGGCGCTCTTGAAGTGCTTGGCCATCGTCATGAAGACGTCGGCCACTTTGGTCTTGGAATTCTCGCTCACGCCGTGGAAGAGCGGGGTCGTCCCAAGGAGGATGTTGGCGTGGGAGGCGAGGGTGATGGGGCAGTGGGCGAATGCTTTTTCGAACAGGACGCCCTGCGCGGCCAGGGCGTCGATCGCGGGGGTCCGGACGTATTTCGGGCTGTAGCAGCTCAGCCGGTCGGGGCGAAGCGTGTCGATCGTGACGAGGAGGACGTTGGGTTCGGCGGCGGCAGCTGATAGCGTCTTCGCCCCGGCTGCCGTCCTCATCACCATCATCGTCGTTGAGGCGACGATGATGATAGTGAGGGCCGCGATTATGAAAGCGGTACGCCCGGCCCCGGCCATTAATTTCTCGATCCTGGATCTCATGGAAGAATTATACCAAAAAAAAGCCCCTGCCGCCCGAAGGCGGCAGGGGCTCGAGCTTCTGCGTGTGTGCTGCGGACTGCGTCAGATCTGGAAGCGAACGCCGGCCCTGAAGAGGAGCGGGTTCATGATCTCGTTTTTGGCGCCGCTCGTCGAGGCTCCCGCGGTCCAGCTGTAGGGGACCGGGTTGCTCGGGCCGCCCGTGAAGCGGTAGGAGCCGTAAGCGTAGTCGTACTGGCGGAGCAGGGTGCGGGAATTGATGAGGTTGAATACGTCGGCCGAGAAATACATCCGGCCGGTGTCGCCGAGCTTGATCGCCTTTTCGAGCTTGATGCTGACCGTCAAGACGTCGGGCAGCCGGGTCTTGTTGTCGTAGGCGGTCATCTGCATCGTGCGGCTGTAGTCGCGCGGGTTGGGGAGGGTGCGGTCCTGGACGCCGAACGAGTAGGAGACGAACGAGCCCTCATGGGCGGACACGGTGAACGAGGCGTTGAGGTCCCAAGGCAGCTGATAGAGGCCGGTGAGCTTGAACATCCACCGGGAGAACATGAGACGGTTGATCTTTCCGCTCGTGCCGCCCATGTTCACGCCGTAAATCTGGCCCTCGTAGGCCCACAGGTTGGTCGGGTCCGGGCTGTAGCCTATGCCATTGGGGCCGTAGAACGAGTTCTGCATCTGGTAGGTGAACGAGCCGTTCATCATCCATTTGTGCGACAGCCGCTTGTTCGCTACCAGGTCGATGCCCCAATACTGGTCGTACCGGCCGGGATCCATCATGACCGTCTTGGAATAAGAGGTGGGCATGGTCTCGGGGAGGTTCTTCAGGACGTACCAAGGTTTGCCCTTGGCTTCCCGGGGATCCAGGGTTTTGCCCGTCTTGGGATCCACGAGGACGTCCGGAATCGTGCCGCCGAGCTCATAGTCGCTCGGGCTGCGGAGGTGGTTGTTCAGGCCGGGGAAATACTGCTCGGGATAGTAGGCCAGCGACCAGGAGTAGCGGCCCATCCGTTTCCAGGTGTAGCTCAGGGACAAGCCGAAATCTTGGATGATTTCCCGTTCGACCGACACGAAGACCTCGTGGGTCAGGCTGGTCTTCCAGCTGTTGAGGTCGATGTAGGACGTGGGGCTCGAGAGGCCCTGCGGGTTGTTGAGGTCCCAGCCGCTCCAATTCAAGCCGAACTCGCGGGCCCAGTTGCCGGCGAACGAGCCGTCGTCGTTGAACGCCCGGTAGACGGGGCGGGACGACTTGGTGTAATCGGCCCAGAAGAGTTCGTTGAGGTCGGCCTTCTTGTTGCCGTTGATGTCACCCCAATAGAAGTTCATGTTGCCATACAGCCCGAAGGGCGACGTGTAACCCGTGCCCAGCCCGCCGCCGGGATAGAGGGAGTAGGCGGCCTTGAGGATCGTCTTGCCGTCGCCGAAGAGGTCATAGGTGATGCCGAGACGGGGCGAGAAGAGCCAAAAGAGCTTGATGGGCACGACCCCGCCGCGGGACTTGGTCGGGATCAGGGGGGCGACCGCCGCGAACGCGTCGGGCGTGAACAGCTTCAGGGCGATGTCTTTGTAGTACTGGAAGTACTTATCGGAGGAACCTGTGGTCCAGAGGGCAGTGGCGGTGTCGCCATTCAGGTAGGGCTTCTGCCAGTCGGCCCGGAGGCCGACGTTGAAGTTGAACCGGCCGGCGGAGATCGAATCGCTGAAGTAGAAGGCCGTCCGCTTCGTCCCGTCGCTGTAGTTCACGTCGTTGGAGCCGAGGTAAATGCGGCTGAACATCGGAGCGCCGACGAGGTCCCTGACGACGTCGACCTTGCCGTCGAGGTTCCAGTCGACCGTTTCCGTGTTGTAGTTGCTGTTGACGTAGAAGTTGCCGGGATAGCCGCCCGAGTAGGTCCGGGCGTTGTTGTTGATCTCGGCGCCGATCTTGATCTCGTGCGAGGTGCCGGTGCCGAACAGGTTGTCGCTGAAGAACTGGACCTGGCCGACGAAATACGGATGCGGACGGCCGGAGTAGAACCAGGTATTGGACTGGGACGTAAGGTCGTTCTCGACATCGTACCAGGTGTAATTCTGGAGCTTCTCGTCATTGGCCGGCCACATGCCGAAGCCGGCGTTCGCCCATCCGTAGCGGACCGACAGGAAGAGGTTGTCGCCGACCATGTGTTCGTCCTGGAGCTTGAAGGTCGGGTTGCCGAAGTAGTAGTCGCTGTGCTGGTTCCAGCCGGGCGGGAACGAGTTCGAGGAACTCCGGCCGTATTTCTTCTTGTCGCCGGCCTGGTAGAACAGCTCGAGCCGGTTCTCGGGGATCAGCTGGAAGTTCACCTTGCCGGTGTAGTTGTTGAGGTAGGTGTCGTCCCGGACGTTCAAAAGGTTGATCGTCTGAACCTGCTGGACGCCATAGGCCGCCCACCACCAGATCTTGTCCTTGAGGACGGGGCCGCCGGCGTTGAAGCCGAAGTCCTTGAGATCGATGGCGTGGTTGTAGCCCACGATGCCGAGCGTGGTCAGATCGGCCGGGCTGATGACCGTCTGGAACTTCTCGTTCGTGTAGAAGAACCGGCCGCCAAGGCTCGTCTTGTTGCCGCCGCGGCGGGTGACGAGGTTCACGACGACGCCGGGGTCGCGGTGCTCGACGTCGAGCATTCCCGTCGAGATATTCATTTCCTCGAAGGAGTCGAAGTCGAAGTACCCGGGCGAGCCGTTCGAGTTGCGGTCCGTGATCTGCATGCCGTCCAGCGTCCATTCCTGGGTGGTGCTGCCCTTGGCCATGAAGCCGGACTGCTGGCCGGACTCGACGCCGCCGATGTTCTCGCGGTCGATGAAGACCGAAGGCGCGAGCTGCAGGACGACCCACGGGTCGCGGGCCGACGGCAGGGACTGGAGCTGATCGTAGCTGACCGTGGTCGTGACCTGCGTCTTCTTGGCCTGGACGACGGGCGTGACCGCGACGACGGTGACCTGCTCCTCGAGCTTCCCTTGCTCCATCACGATCCGGATGTTGGCCGTGAAGTTGACGTTGACGACAATGTCGGTCTCCGTCCGGGTCTTGAACCCTTGGAGCTCGGCCTTGACGACATACGCTTTATTCGGAGCAAGGGACAGGAACCGGAATCTCCCCTCGGCGCTGGACACCGTGGGCATGGCCGAGATGATCGGACCGGACAACGTCAAGGTGACGCCGGGAAGGGGGTTACCTTCCTGGTCGACGACGATCCCGGTGATGTTCCCGGTTCTTTCCTGGGCGACCATCAAAGACGAGACGATCGCGAGACAGAAAAGAATGCTTAAGACTTTCTTCATTTCCCCTCCTAGCATTACGTTGCTAGCGTTGTGAATTTGGGTTCCCTGGAACGCGTGGGGCGCTCCTTCCTCCAATTTTGGCTAAAAAAAAGTAGGTATTCCTGCTTCCACCTCCTTCCGTTCTATTTTGGATAATTCCCTGAAACAGTAATGATGAATCATCTATTCTTCTATATTAATCACTAAGCAAATTTTATGCCAAAAAGAATAATGACCTATTTATATTAAAATCAACATATTAATAGAGATTATCGTCGGCTATGTATCCAATTCGTTGGATGAAATTCAAAATATTGGATTTTTATCCGGGAGTCGGGTTAAATAGTTATATCTCCACGGCAACTTTGATACATCGGGACGATTGCGAGGAGACCTGCAAGAGCAGGACGACGAAGCAACCCCCTGCGCCCGAGGAGATTGCTTCGCTCCCTTTGGTCGCTCGCAAAGACATCCCCGCTTCCGGAAAATCATTGCAACTTTTCGCCCGATTTGCATATATAATATTTGCGTGTCGAGAAAGGATCTTTGTATGCCCAAAAAAGTGACGATGCTCGCAATCCTCCTGTTGGCCGCCTCCATGGCGTTTCCCCAGTTGCCCAAGGTCGACCCGAAAAAGCTCGCGCCCGCCTACCAGGATTGGCTCAAGCTCGTGACCTATATCATCAAGGACAAGGAAAAGGACGTATTCCTCACCCTGGCGAATGACAAGGAGCGGGACGCCTTCATCGAGGCCTTCTGGAAGATCCGCGATCCGACCCCGGGCACGCCCGAGAACGAATTCAAGAACGAGCACATCAAGCGCTTCCAGGAAGCCAACAAGAAATTCCGGTACGGCTCCGCGCGGGAGGGCTGGATGACCGACCGGGGCCGCTTCTACATCATCCTCGGCCAGCCCATCAGCACCACGGATATCGCGGGCAGCACCGAGCTCTATCCGTGCATCATCTGGTCGTACTACGGCGACGTGAGCAAGGGGATGCCGACCCATTTCTCCCTGGTCTTCTTTCAGAGGGGGAACGCGGGCGAATACAAGCTCTATGATCCGGTCTCCGACACGCCCTATCGCCTCCTGATCAACGGCAAGGACTACAGCCCAGACGACTTCCAAGGCATGTACCAGAAGATCTTCGAGCTCCAACCCGACTTGGCGCATGTGGTCCTGTCGATCATCCCCGGGGAGATTCCCTACGCCTGGACGCCCTCGCCCGAGAACGCCATCTTGATGGCGGCCATCACCGAATCCCCGAAAAAGAACATCAACGAGAGCTATGCCACTCACTTCCTGAACTACCGGGGCGTGGTCGATACCGAATACCTGACCAATTTCATCGAGAGCGACACGAACGTGTCCTTGCTGTTCGACCCGATCTCGGGGATGGCCTTCTGCGACTTCGCCATGGCCCCGAAGAAGCTCTCGCTCAATTTCTACGAGCCCAAGAGCCAGTACTACTGCAATTTCCAGGTGGACGTCAGCCTCCGGGCGGGGGAGAGGATCATTCTCCAATACGGCAAGGAGTTCCCGCTGACCATCCCGGAGGACCAGCTGTCGGAGGCCGAGAACATGGGGGTCTGCATCCAAGACTCCTTCCCCGTGATCGAGGGAAAATACAAGCTAACTGTATTGCTCCGGAACCCGGCCGGCAAGGAATTCAGCACCCTGGAGCGCGAGATCGACGTCCCGCCCGCCGCGGGCCGGCCCAGGCTTTCGGCCCCGATCCTCGGCTATAAGGCCGCGGAATCCCAGCCCGGCGCGCATCTTCCCTACCAGGTCGGGGGCCGGCGGATGAGCATCGACCCCAAGGCCTCATATTCGGCGGCCGACCTGGTCACCTTCGCCACCTTCGTGGTCGGCCTGACGACCGACCTGTGGCAGAGCGGCTCGGTCGAGATCCTCGTCAAGGGGGCCAAAGGGGCGAAGCCGTACACGAAGGCGCTCGTCGTCCGGCTGAACGCGGAGGCCTTCCACCCGGTCATGTCGTTCATCCAGACCTTCCCCGCGGCCGAATTCCCGCCCGATTACTACGACCTGACCCTCCGGCTGAAGGACGGCCAGGGGAATGTCCTCGACGAGCGCCGGGGCAATTTCGTCCAGACCACCCAGAAATCGATGCCCCATCCGATCACCGCCTCGAAGGCGACGCCGGCGGCCAACGTCTTCGTCTATTCCTATATGCTGGCCACCCAATATGCCCAGGTGGGCGACGCCGAGAAGGCCGAAGCCCTCTACAAGAAAGCTTATCAGCAGAACCCCGCCTACAAGCAGAAGGTCCCGGAATACACCGGCTTCCTGATCAAGAACCGGAAGTTCGCCGAGGCCCTGGTCCTCATCGAGGACATCAAGGCCGACACGAAGCAGGCCTTCGAATACTTCCTGGCCAAAGGCCGGGCGCTCGCGGGCCTGGAGCGCTTCGAGGAGGCCATCGCCGCCCTGACCGAGGGCAACCGGATCTACAACAGCGACGCCGGGCTCCTGAACGCGCTGGGGACCTGCTATTACCGGACGGGGAAGACGCAGGAGGCCCTGACGGTTCTCAAGGCTTCGCTCAAGCTCGATCCCGGCCAGGAGGACGTCAAGAAGATCGTGCAGACGATCGAAGGAAAAAAATAGGGGCTATTTCTTCTCCTCTTTCTTCTCCTCTTTCTTTTCGACGGGCTTCTCGTCTTTCGGCTTCATGGCCTTTACCCGCTCTTTGAGATCATCTTTCATCTTCAGATAGGGGATGCCGTCGGTCAGCCATTTCGGGGCGGGGGCGCCCTTGAGGTAGTGGTCGAAGAACTCCTTCATCCGGACGGTGTAGTCCTTCTGGTTGGCCGCTTTGGCCAGCCCGTGGTTTTCGCCGACGTATTGGAACATGACCACCGGCTTCTTCAGCCGCCGGAGGGTGTTGTAGTACTCGATGCCCTGGTTCCAGACGACGGCCCCGTCCTTGTCGTTGTGGAGGATGATGAGCGGCGTCTTGACCTTGGTCGCGTAATAGACCGGCGAGTTGCGCTGATAGGCCTCGAGGTTGTCCCAGTACCCGCCTTTGAACCGCCCCTGGCTGCTTTCGAAGATGGGCTGGTTGGCCTCGCCCGAATTGAAATAGATGGAACTGTACATGCTGATCATGTTCGTCAGCGGGGCGCCGGCCACCGCCGCGGCGAAATCGGCCTGGGTCACGAGAAAGGCCGTTTGGTAGCCGCCCCAGGAATGGCCGTGGAGCGCGACTTTCGACCGATCGACCACGCCCGCGGCGACCGCGGCGTCGAGCGCCGGCAGGACGCACCAGGCCGCCGACATGCCGGGGTCGTTGATTTTGTAGGTGATGTCGGGCATGAGGACGGCGTAGCCGTTGCTCGTATAGACGGACTTGTTGAAGCCGTTCGAGCTCGGCTGGGCATAGGAATTGAGGCTCTGCGACATCTTTTCGTAATAATAGACGACGGTCGGGTACTTCTTGCCTTTCTCATAGTTGGCCGGCAGGAAGAGCGCGGCTTGGAGTTTCTTGTCCATCCCGCTCTTGGGGTCCGTCTTGTAGTCGAGGAGCATCTGGCCGCTTGACCAGAAGAAGTCCTTCTGCTGGGGATTGGCCTCGGTGAGCTTTTGGCCGTTCTTAAGGAGGGCGTCGGTGACGTAGTAGTCGGGATAGTCTTTGGAGGTCGACCGGGAGTAGAGGTAGACATCGGCCTTCCGCGCCTTCATCAGGCCGCCGAACGACGCGTCGTCCCAGACGAGCGGCGCGGGCGCGGGCTTGCCTTTTTCGATCCGGACGAAACCGGCCTTCTTGGTCCATTCGCCGTAGGCCCGGAAATACTGGGGTTGGGCGAGGTCGGCGCCCTTCTCCTCGGGGTCGAGGATGACCCGGCTTTGGTAGCGGATCTGGTCCTTGAAGCCGTTGCCGGTCAGGTTCACGCCCTTCGACCCGCCGTGGACGGGGACGGTCCAGACGTCCCAGCCGTCCGAGAGGAGGACGGCCTGGCCGTCCTTGGTCCAGCCCATCGGGTAGTCGGGCGGCTTGACGACGTTGTGGTCGTCGTCCTCGTTGACGAACGAGGCGGGCACGTCTTTCGTGAGGTTGAAGGACTTGCCCGTCGCCATCTCGTAGCTGAAGTACTGCCCGTCGTCGTAGTAAAGGAAATGCGCGCCGTCCGTGGAGGGGCCGAAGTAGTTCTGGGCTTTTTTCAAGGCGGGCGTGCGGGCGCCGGTCTTCATGTCGATGACGTAGATGTCCTGGTAGCGGAGGCCGATCAGGTTGCTATCGAGCTCATAGTCTTTGTTGTCCAGGCCGAGGGCATACTTCTGCTTCGGCGCGGAGATGACCTGGCGGAGGTCGTCGTCGGCGAGCCGGATGAACTTCTTTTCCTTGATCCGGTATTCGGAGAGGAAGCTGAAATTCTGGTCCATCGACGCCTGGACCTGCTGTTGGGACTGGAGGCGGTTGTCCTTCCAGTGCCAGAGGACGAGGTCGGGCATATCCTCGTCGGATTCCGCGGCCGGGGCCGGGGCGGGGGCCGGGGCGGCCGCGGGAGGGGCCTCGGGCGCGCCGGCGCCGCGGGCGCCTTCCTCTTTTTTCTTGGGCTCGACGATGCCGAAGAGGAGGGCGTCCAGGTCCTCGGTCCACTGGGGCGCCCGGTTGGGGCTGAGGGTCATGCCTTTGGGGAAGGACTTGTCGTCCTTGGGATCGTAGGCGGTTTTCTGCGGGCCGGCCGGGGCGGCTTGGCCCGGGGCGGGGGAGAAGCCCGTGAAGCCGAGGACGCTATAGAACTTGTCCTCGAAGCCCTTTTCCTCCTTGCCCTTGAGGCAGGCGAGGGCCTCGCCCTTCTCGGTCCAGGTGAGGCTCTTGTAGTTGGCCTTGTCGTTGTCGAGCGAGGAGATGACGCCCGTGGCCATGTTCCGGAGCTCGAGGCCGTTGCCCGTCAGACCGTAGGCGTCGATGGCCATGGCCAGCCACCGGCCTTTCTTGTCAAAAGCGAACTCGGCCACGTTGCCGACCGTGAGCTCCTTGCCGGAGGCGAGCTCGCGGAGGACGAGGTCGGAGCCCGACCATTTGTCCTTCTCGCGGGCTTGTCCTTCGGGCGCGAATTTGAGGAGGGCCAGCCAGGAAGGGTTCTCCTTGGAGAAGGCGAAACTCTTGATCTTTTCGTACTCGACCTTCACTCCCGTGGCCAGATCGAGCAGGGCGGCCTTGGCGCTCCCCTCCACGGCTTTGCGTTCGCGCCGGAGCTGCTTGGCGTCCTTGGCCGGGGGATAGATCATGAAGGCGAAGAACTTGCCATCGTCGGAAAAGGCCATCATGCCCATCCGGACTTCGCCCGCGGGAAATTTATATTCTTTCGTTCCCTTCGTCTGGCGGACGGTTATTTCGCCGTCGCCTTCCTGGGGCGAAACGAGGTAGGCGAACCACTGTCCGTCGGGGGAGAGGACCGCGCCTCGGATCGATTTCCAGGCTAGGATGTCGTTGAGCTCGATCGGCCGCGGGGTTTTGATCGCGGCTTTTTCGTCTTTGGCCTGGGGCGGGGCCGGCAGCGGGTTCTGGGCGCCGGCGTATAGCCCGAAAAGCATCAGGGATACGATGACGAACAACATGATGTTTTTTTTGTTCATGGGACCTCCTCGAAAAATCTATTTTCGTACCTCTTTCGGTGATAGTCAACTCGGAGGGGAAGACCCTGGCCGCCCTGCCTCCCATTAAACATTGGAGGGTGGTGCGGCGTATTCAGAAAATAGGGTGCAACCGGGGATTCCCCGGGTGTAAAATATTGACCCGCGATGAGCGAGGCCTCCATGCGAACGTATCTTCAGCCGCGGACCGCGGCATTTCCGTTTTGGGCGACGGTCGGTGCGGCGGCCGGAATTATTTTGGCGGCGGCCTGCGCTCCGGCGGCGAGGATCGAAACCGGCCCTCCGCCCGAAATCCAATTGAAGATCGCGGACGCCGCCGCCCACCCCCAGACAAAAGAAAGGGCCGAGGCCCTCCTGAAGCAGATCAAGCAATAAAAGGGGCCGATCTCATTTTTTTTAAAAATAGGGCCGGCCCCTTTTTCATCTCCTTAATCTAAACACTCGGGCCGTTTCCGGCGTATCATAGTGTGAGAACGGGAACCGCGGAACCCATGGACGACAACGAAATTATCGCAGTCTGCCTGCGGGGCGGGCGGGAGGGTTTCCGTGACATCGTGGACCGCCATCAAGGACCGGCTTTGGCCATGGCCCTGAACATCTTGCGGAACCGCCAGGACGCAGAGGACATCTGCCAGGAAGCTTTTGTCCAGGCTTTTCGGAGCCTGGCCCAATTCGATCCCCGCCGGAGTTTCCGGACCTGGCTCTTCACCATCCTCTACCGCAAATGCCTCGATCTTTTGAAACGGAAGCGGAGATTCCAAAGCGCGTTCGCCCGGGTCCGATACGAGACTCCCCTGAAAACCCCGGGCGAGGCGGCGCCGCCAGCGTGGGACCGGGAGCTGCCCGAGGAGATGCTCGGCCGGTTGAGCCCCAAGGAGAGGACCGCCCTCTGCCTCTGGGCCAACGAAGGGTTCACGGCGACCGAAATCGCGGACGTGCTCGGCTGTTCGGCGTCAACGTCCCGCGTCACGCTGTTCAATGCCCGGAAGAAAATCAAACTTATTTTGGAGAAAAGCCATGCGGCACGCTGACCTCGTCGGTTTGCTCTTTCGCGTCCTGCCGTTCGATGCCTGGAAAGATGCGCTGCTCCGCGGCCACATCGAGAATTGTCCCGCTTGCCGCAGCCGGCTGGCCTGCCTGGAGGAGGCCCGCCGCGTTCTGGTCAGGAGCGAGGATGCGGGCGTCCCCGGCGGGTTCTGGCCTGCGATTGCAGACAGAATCGGTGGCTGCGAGATTGCGGCGGCGCCGATGGCAGTAACGGCGCGCGCTTCCGGGCCCGTTCCGGCACCGCGACGATGGGCCTGGCGTTGGGCCGCGGCCGTGTCCGGGACGGCGCTGGCCGTCCTCCTGACGATCGCCCTGGTCCGTTTCCTGCACGCCCCCGCGCCCGGCGCCGCAGGGGCTGCCGAATCCGAGCCGGACCAGGTTCGGATCCATTATGTCCGGATCGACAACGAGCCCGCCCGGACGTTTATCTTCAAGCCGCACGACTCAGATGTCGTCATCGTCTGGGCGGGCAAAAATATCTGAAGAGGAGGTGTCATATGAATAAAAAGGGAAAATGGTTCTGCGCGGCGGTTCTTGTTTTCTTCGGATCGACGCTCGGCTCCATCGCCGGGCCGCAAGTCCCAGCCGCCGGATCTCAGGAGTCCGCTCCATGGGCCATGAAGATGCGGATTTTCGAGGTTCCCGGGAAAGGAGCCGCGAAGCCTGCGAAGGAGATCACCTCGTCGTATTTGAAGTACAGCCTGACGGCCACGATCAAGACGGAGTTCGATCTGGCCGAGGAGACGAAACAGATCCAGAAGACGTTCAACTACCAGGATGTCAAGCTCTTGACCGAGGCGGATTTCACCTGGAAGAGGAACGACCGGGACAAGGCGTTCCACATCTTCCGGCTGGACGGGCGGGAGTACCTCATCCTCATCACGCCGATCGAGGTGCTCCGCAAGCTGACGTTCCGGATCGAGGTGAACGAGCAGGGGGAGAAGACGAAGGCCAATCTCCTTGATACGGAATTCTCCATCCCGGAGCGGAACATCACCGTCTTCGGCTTCGAGGACACGAAGGGCAACGTCTATTTCCTGTCGTTCCGGGTGACGGGCTGGACGCCCGCCGCAGGCCCCGCGGGGGCGCCGGTCGGGGCGACGGCGTATGTGATTCCGGCCGAAGGCCCGGTCCGTGCCGTCGGTGAGATCAAGCCGCCCCGGCTGATCAAGCAGGTCGATCCCCGCTATCCCGAAATCGCCCGCCAAGCCAGAGTCGAGGGCGTCGTTATACTGGAGGCCGAGACCGATGTTTACGGCCGCGTTCAAAACGCCAAGATCCTCCGGTCCATCCCTCTCCTTGACCAGGCGGCGATCGACGCCGTCCGGCAGTGGATTTACGCGCCGCTGATGATCGACAATAAGCCGCGGGGGTGTATCTTTACCGTCACGGTCAGGTTCGCGCTGGACGGGGGCAAGTCCGTGCCGCCCGCCAAGGACGGCGAACCGCTCAAGATCACGGGTGACGTCAAAGGGCCGAAGCTGATCAAGCAGGTGGATCCGGTTTATCCGCCGGTCGCGCGTCAATCTCAAGTTGAAGGAACGGTCATCCTCGAAGTCACGACCGACATCTACGGACGGGTCCGCGACATCAAGGTTTTGCGGTCGATTCCGCTCCTCGACCAGGCCGCGGTCGACGCCGTCAAACAGTGGGTCTATGAGCCTCCGATCATCAACGGCAAGCCGATCTCGGTGACGTTCACGGTGACGGTGCGTTTCACTCTGAATTAAAAAAAAGGGGGGACCGTCCTCATTTCTTTAAAATGAGGACGGTCCCCCTTTTCTTTCTTTTATGGGATGTTGATCTTCGCCGGCGGCGTCAGCTTCGAGTAGTCGAGTTCCGATCCCAGCACGCTGTGGGGGATGGAATAAACGACCATGAGCAGCACCGCGGCGAGCACGGTCCAGATCCGGGCCTGCTTCCTCTTGCGCATCAGGAAAAGGACGGCGATCCAGCCCACCACGGCGATGAGCGTCTTGTTGTCGGTGAGGTCGAAGCCGAGAGGGAAGCCCGACCAGAGCACGCCGAAGCTGAACTTCTGGACGAGCGGACCGAGGATGAACCCCCCGATGAAGAGCACGACCGCCGTCCATTTGGCGAACGTCCGATGGTCGGCTTTCAGGGGAATCGCGGCGAGCAGCGCCCCGATCCCGATGGACACCGGGATGCACAGCCAGAGCAGGTTCGTCCCCATGATTTTGGGGATGCCGACCAGCTTGAAGATCAGGTAGGCGGACCCGAGGCCCAGCACGAGCAGGACGAGGGCCGGCCCGAATTTGAACGTCGGCCACTCTTTCATTTTGCCGAAGGCGGACAGCCCGGCGACCGTGGATAGGAGCATGGCCAGGAACATGATGATCACGTGGGGAATGAGAACCCAACCGGGGACAGGGCCCTTGAACCGGATGACGACGGGCTTGTCGCCGTTGAGGGCGGCTTCCTTGTCGCCGCTGACCAGCGTGACCTTATAGGCCAGCTTCCCGGCGGCGGGTTGTTTGGGGAGGCTCCCCGCGAGCCCGCCCTGCTTGTGCTCAAGGGGGACTTTCGTCCAGGGGTCCTGGGTCTTGTAGCGCATGTATTCGAGATAGCCTTCGAGCGCCCCGGTCCCCCGGATCATGATCTCGCAATCCGCGACGTTTTCGGCGCTGCGGAGGAGGCGGGCTTTGACGGTTTGGCCGTCGATGGTCGCCTGGCCGCTCGCGGGATAGGTCGGCCCGGTCACCCGCTGGTAGACGGCCGCGCCGAGCGTAATGAAAACGGCCAGGACCCATAGGAATAGCTTTTTCATTTGGACGTTCCCCCCTCTCTCTCAATGATCTATGGAAAACAAAAGCCGGAGCGTCAGTCTTTGATCGTGATTCCGCCCATGATCGCCGTGCCCTTCACATAGAGCGTGGCCTTGGCCGCGGCATCCGAGACGGTCGTATGCTTGTCCTCGAAGCCGCCAAGAATCGGGGTGCCGGCGAGGACGACCTTCCAGTCGCGCGGGACGAGGATGTCCACGCCGCCCATGATCGCCGTGGCGTCGAGCGTCGCTTTCCCGCCGTCGAGGCCCGCGCCCCGGAAATCGAGCTCCAATCCGCCCAGGATCGCCGTGACGTGACCCCCGCGGAAGCTCTGGGACTCGATGCGGCGCTTCATGCCTCCCAGGATGCAAGACATGTCGACGTCGTTTTCCCGGATCTCGGGGATGTTCCCGTCCCCGCCGCCCGACCGGCGAAACGCCGGACGGAGCAGGAGACCGAGACCCACGAGGATGATCAGAGCCGGCCAGACGTATTCCCACGCGTTGTATTCGAGGACGTTGAGTTCCCGCAGGAGGAAAAATCCGCCCAGGACGATGAAGAACAGCCCCGCCCCGGGACGCCGGAAGCCGTTGCCGATCAGGATGGAGAGCCCGAGGATCATGATGATCACGGGCCAGTACGTCGAGATCAAGTATCCGAAATCGAACCCGCCGAGGCGGTCGAGCAGAAAAAGGACCCCGATGACGACAAGAATGAGTCCCCAAAAGATCCGTCCCTGGTGACTGTGATAGCGGCGTTCAGACATCTGTCCCTCCTTCCAAACTGAGAAAATTTAAATATATACCATAGATACGTCTTAGGGGGAAAGAAGTTGCCGGCCGGGCTAGAGCCGGGCGATGTCCATCCCGCCACTGACCTCGAGGACCAGGCCCGTCGAATAGGGGAACGAGCCCTTGGCCAGGGCGGCCACGGCCTTCCCGACGTCTTCCGGAAAGCCCCAGCGCTTCTGGGGCACGAGCCCGCCGGCGATCAGCCCGTCGTATTCCTCCTTCACGGCCGCGGTCATGTCCGTCCGGATGATGCCCGGCCGGACCTCGTAGACCATGATCCCGAATTCGGCCAACCGGTCGGCGAAGACCTTCGCGGCCATACTCAGTCCGGCCTTGGAAATGCAGTATTCGGCCCGGGAGGGGGAGGAGACCCGGGCGGAAACCGAGCTGATGAAGACGATGGCCGGCCTCCGGTCCGGGGCCGTCTTTTTCTCCTCGATCATGAGGCGGGCGGCCTTCTGGGTCAGGAAAAACGCTCCTCTCAGGTTGATGTCCATGAGCCGGTCGAAGCTTTCCGGGGTCGTTTCGAGGACGTCCAGCCGGACTTTCGGCGCGACCCCGGCGTTGTTCACCAGCAGGTCGAGCCGGCCGTATCGCTCCCGCACCGCGTCGAGGAGCGCCTCATGCCCATCGAGCGAGGCGATATCGGCCCGGACGGGAAGGAATTCGCCGCCGAGACTCTCCACGGCCGCTTTCGCCTCGAACAATCCGGACGCCGCGTTCCCGGGCTCGAAGACGATATCGCACCCGGCGACCGCAAATCCCTCCCGAACGAGTTCTAAGGCGATCCCCCGGCCGATGCCGCGGCCGGCCCCCGTGACGAGCGCCACAGGTTTCTCATGCATGGCGGTCTCCTCTCCGGCTACCGGATAATCCGGTCGTTCCGGAAATCGTCCCAGACGGTCTCGAACCAGGCCTCATCCGGCGGGATGGGCCGGATGTCCACCCATTCGGTCGGGACCCTGCCTTTTTCGTCGATCGCGATCTCCATGATTTTTTTGTTGACGAAGGACTCCGGAGCGGCGAGGGCGAACGCCCATTCGCCGCCGAGCCCGGGGCAAGGCAGCGCGCCGGCCGGGTCGAGGACGAGATAGGAGCCGCGGCTCGCCCCGCCCTTGGCCAGGTATTCCTTGATCGCCTCGAGATAGACGGCGTGGGTCAGGCAGAGGTCGAGGGTCTTGAAGCCCTCGGCCAGGTCTGCGGCCGATTTCACTTGGAGCGACCTTTTCAGCCGGGCGAGCTGCGCCCAGGCTTTTCCCGCCTCCCGGCCGATCGTCTTCGGGTCGCGGATATGGGCGCCGTACCGCGACATCCGCTCCCGGAGTTCGCGGCGGGCCTTCTCGCCTGTTCCGGCGCCGGCCGCGGCGCCGGCGAGCATCTGCCGGGCGAGGCTGATCTTTTCCCGGATTCGGTCTCCCGCGGCCGCGAGGAACTCGCTTTTGGAGAGCGGCTTCCCTCCGTATCGCGCGGCGATGTATTGGGCCGCCCGCAGGCTCCCGACCTGCCCGGAATTCAGGGCCGAACCGCCGGGCCGATACACCCCGTGGGAGCCGTTGACCTCGCCGACGGGGAACAGGTGGGCGATGTTCGATTCCCACCAAATTCCGCCTTTGAAGCCGCCGTTGTTGTGTTGGGCGCAGATCGCGATTTCGAGCGGCCCGGCTGCGAGGTCGATGCCGTGGCCCCGGTAGATCTCGATCGCCGGCGGGTTCATTTTCCGGAGGCGCTCGATGGGCGTGGATTGGAGAGCGCCCGATTTTTCGAGGTAGGAACGGGCTTCGGGGCCGATGCGGTCCAGGGAAAAATCGCCGAACGTTCCGCTGCCGCTCGGGTTGCGCCGGAAGTCGAGATAAGCCCGCCGCCCGGCCACCACGGTCTCGCGATAGACGAGGATATCGATCAGGGACGATCCGTGATCGGCGACTTTCCGGGGGTCGAAGGGCCATTGATAGCCCTTGAGGAAAATCGCCGTCGCGAGCCGCCCCATGTCGGGAAAATGTTCGTTCAGGAATTCCCGCTCGTCGCCGCCGTTCCGGTCCGTCGAGAAGTAGCGGGGAATGACCTGCTGATAGGTCCCCGACAGGTTCCAGCGGAAGGCGAGCGAGGCGAGGCCGAACTGGGATTCGGTCAGGTTCTGCCCGGCGGCCCCGATTTCGAAGGCCAGGCCGTGCGAACCCGTCTGGCTCTCGGGATAGACCGACGCCGCATAGATGCCCGCGGGGCCGCCCGTCCCCAGGACGACGTTCACGGCGTTGAAGAGGACGAAGGCCGGCTGTTTTCCCCGGCTCCGGTTCCGGTCGAGGGCGAGCGCTCCGATGACCCGCTTTGCCCCGCCCTCGTCCGCCGTGAGCAGGCCGACGACGGGATGGCCGCCGAACACCCGGATGCGCTTCCGCCGGAGCTCGGCGGCCAGGGCTTGGACCATCATCCGCGACGTCAGCGGGCCGGCCGACGTAGCCCTCTGGTGAGGGTCGTGGTCGGTCTTGTAGCCCGCGTAGCCGCCCCAGCGGTCGTGGGGAAACGGCACGCCTAGCCCGACGAGATGGTAGAAGGCCGCGGCCGATCCCTGCGCTTCGCAAAGGGCGATGTCGCCGTGCATGCAGCCGCCCCGGAAGAGATCTTCGGCCATGGCCCGGGGCGAATCGGTCGCCCCACCGGCGAGCGAGAGCTTGTAGTAGGTCTGCTTGTCCGAGCCCGCATTGAACGACGTCCCGCCCTCGAAGTCCTCGGTCACGACGGCGATGTCGCGCTGCCCGCGGTCGTGGAGGGAAACCGCGGCGTTGAGGGCGGCGGCCCCGCTCCCGACGACGAGCGTATTCAGGGAATGGACCGGGATCCGCAGTCCCTCGATCGCGACCCGGCCGGTTTTCATGTCAGTCGCTGGTGACGATGAAGAACGGCTTGTGGGTGAAGCTTTTGTAAAGAGGCCGCAGGCGGACGGGGTCGTAGTACTTGTCGATATCCACGACCTTCTTCTGGCTGGTCACGATTTCGATGGGGACGTTGTCGTATTCGCCGTTCCGGAGGCAGACCATCCGCCCCGCCTTGTTCTCCATGATCAGGTCGAAGGCGATGTTCCCGTAGGCCATCGGGACGAGCGAATCGAAGGCGTCGGGGTCGCCGCAGCGGACCATGTAACTCAGCCGCTGGCTGATAGCGTTGATCCGGTGGCCGCGGTTGAACTTCGGCGAGAGCTCCTGGAGGTGGTGGGAGATGACGTCGCCCACGCCCCCGAGCTTCCGGTGGCCGTACATGTCCTTCTCTTCGCTGGCATACACCCTCTCGCCGTCGTCGAAGGTCGCCCCCTCGGAGACGAGGACGACGGAATAGAGGCTGGGGTTCGTCGACCGGTCGGCGGTCAGGAGCTCGCAGAGGCGCTCCATGTTGAAGCGGTATTCGGGGATGACGCAGCGGTTGGCCGCTCCGGCCATCGTCGGCAGGAGGGCGGTGAAGCCCGCATATCGGCCGAAGACCTCGATGACCAGGAACCGCTCATGCGACCCGGCCGTGGTCCGGAGCGCATGGGTCAGGCTGATCGTCCGGGTGAGGCAGGTGCTGAAGCCGATGCAGTAGTCGGTCCCGGGCACGTCCCCGTCCATGGTCTTCGGGATGCCGATGACCTTGACCCCCTTATGGTGGAGATGGACCGCGTAGCTCAGCGTGTCGTCCCCGCCGATGGGGACGAGGTAGTCGATGCCCAGGAAGTCAAGGTTTTTCAGGACCTCGTCCGTCAGGTCGTTCGATCCGGCGGCGTATTTGTCGCGGAGGTGGGCGGGGACCGCCACGTCGGGCACGTGGCTCGGCCGCGTGCGCGACGTGTGGAGGAATGTGCCGCCCGTCCGGCCGATCAGGTTGACGATCTCCTCGGTCAGGTGGATGTAGTGTTCCGCGTTCGGGGCGGCCGCGTCGCGCTGGAGCCCGATGAGGCCCGCCCATCCGCGGCGGATGCCGATGACGTCGTAGCCCTCGTGGAGGGCCCGGAGCGTCACCGCCCGGATCGCGGGGTTGAGGCCGGGGACGTCGCCTCCTCCCGTCAGGATCCCGATGATCCCTTTTTTCGTCTTGATGTTCGCCATGACCGTCTCCTTCTTCGGTGGGGTCCCATTATACCGAAAACACGGGCCCCGTTTAACAACGATGTCATTACAATGTCATTGCGAGAAGGAGCGCTCTTGCGCGACGACGAAGCAATCCTCTAGTAGAGTGAGATTGCTTCGCTCACTTCGTTCGCTCGCAACGACACATCCCCATGTCAGGCCACGCGGTACAGGCCGCTGTCCCGGACGACGCATCCGGCCGGCCGGCCGGCGCGCAGGAGCTCGGAACAATGGGAACAAGCGAGGCAGATCTTTCGGGAGTCCAGGGCGCCCTTGTCCCTCAAATCCGCGGCGAAATCGGGATAAGCAAAGGCCAGCCGGCCCAGGCCCGCCATGAAAATTCGGCCCGTTCCAACCGCGCCGGCCGCAACATTCGGAAAGTACCTGCGGAGCCAGGAGTATCCGGTGCCGACGACAGGCAGATCCGGAAATTGTCCTTGGAGGGCCGAGACCGCCCGGATCAGCCGGGCGACGCTGGCCAGCGGGTGTTCGGCCGGGAGGGGGTTACCAACCGCCGGCCTGTCGAACGGGCGGCCGAGATACGGTTTGTAGGCCGGGATGCCGAGGGTGACGTTCAACAGGTCGAGCCCGCGGTCCCGGAGTCCGCGGACCACGAACGCGGCTTCCGCGAGGTCGGGCCGCTCCGGATCGTCCGCGGATCCGCCGAATCCATGGGGGGAGGGCACCCCGTCGCACACGCCCAGCCGGACCGCGAGCAACGAGGCCGGAAGGCGCTTCTTGATCCGGCTGGCCGTTTCGAGCAGGAAGCGCGCCCGGTTTTCGAGCGGTCCTCCATATCGACTTTCCGATCGGGCGCGGGCGGCGAGCAGCTCGCCGACCAGGTAGCCGTGGCAGGCTTTGAGATCGACGCCGTCGAATCCGGCTTCGACGGCGATTTCCGCAGCCTCGACGAATATGGCCTGGAGGCGGTCGAGTTCGGAGTCGGAGATGAGGGGGAATTCCGCGTCCGTTTTCAGAAGCGGGTCGAGATGGGGATTGCGCTGCGCGGCGACGGGAGCGGGTTTCCCATTGCGCTTGGCGAACCGGCCGGCGTGCGTCAGCTGGAGGACGAGGACCGGTCCGGGGCCCGCCGTCCGGGCCGCGGCCTCGCGCGTCTCCGCGACCAGATTTTTGAACGCGGCGAGGTTAGCCGGTCGGACCAGGAGTTGATGGGTGTTGGACCTTCCCGTTTCGACGACGGCCGCCGCCTCGAACCAGATGAGCCCCGCCCTGCCCGCGGCGAACCTCCGGTATCGGCGGAAGGTCAACTCGCCGGGCGCTCCGTCCGGGCCCGCATCCGCGCCTTCCATGGGGTGGACGGCCAGGCGGTTCGGGACCGTCCGGCCCGCGATCGCGCCGGGCCGAAGGAGGGGACCGATGTCCTCGGCGAAGGGGAGCTCGAGGCCGAGCGCGCGGACCTTTTCCCGGAGCGCCTCCGCGGTCCAGAACCGGAACCGCTCGTGGCCGGTCACGAGGCCCCGACGACGGTCCGGATCGCCCGCAGGTCCCGCTTGACCCGGGGTTCGCAGGCTTCGGGCCAGCGCGCCCGGTCGAGGACCGCGAGCGTCTTGCGTTGCATGCGCTCCTGGGTCCGGGCGGCGATGCTCAGCAGGTCCGCGAACTCGGGGACGGACAGGTCCGGGAATTTGGCCAGGAACATGGGATCGAAGATGGGAATGGCGAAATCGCCGCCGTGGTCTTCGATCGAGAGCGTGATTTCGCGCGGAAGCGTGGATAGCGCTTCGAGGATCCGGGCGAAATCGACCAGGCCACGGCCGGCCTCGGCCGTGAACGAGGTGAGACCGCCCGGCCCGAGGACGAGGGCCCCGTCCTTGATATGGGTCGTGACGACCCAGGGCAGGGCCCGGCGCGTCGCGGCCACGGGCTCCTCGAGCATCGTTAGAAGGTTCATGGTATCCAGGCAGATGCCGAACGGGCCTCCCGGCTCTGCGCCGATCATATCGAACAGGCGGAGGAGCTCGAACGTCGTGAATTCGAAGTGCGTCTCGAGCGCCAGGGTGACGCCGAGGTCTTTGAGCATGGCCGCCTGCCCGCGCAGGCCGCGGGCCATCTCCTGGAGCAGGACTTCGGTTGGGACGGCGTCCTCCTTCCAGCGCATCAGCCCGCCCGAGCACGACCGGACGGTCCGGACGCCGAGAAAGGCGGCCTGTTCCGCGGCCCGGCGGTTCGTTGCGGTGATGTCCTTGGGGCCTCCGGTCGCGAGATCGAGCGGGATGTGCTCGCCGCCGCCCCATTCGAGATAGAGCCCGTTCTGGGCGGCGTAATCCCGCAGCTCCCGGAGGAAGCCGCGGTCGCCGGACTGCGGCGGCGGCTCGGAAAACTGGACGCCGCGGGCGTCGTTCATGAGCGCCCAGTCGAGAAGCTCGAACGGATCGAGGTCCAGGGGCTTGAGGCTGTAGGCGTCGAGGCCGACCTTGAAGTACTTCATATTGATGATCATACTTTAACATTTTTGGTGGTTTTTTGGCGAGGGGGAGAGGGCCGGCCGTGCAGTGGCATCCCCAAGGCCCGCATAGCGGAGGGGGGCCCCCGCGCGCAGCGTGGGAGGGAACCGACGGAACTGGTTCCCCGGCGGGCCGGGGGGATGCCCTGCGAAGGCCGGCGCCACCCGTGCAGGTTTGACTTCCCATATCTGCTTGAATATAGTCGGAGGCATTGTTACGACGTCCGATGATGCGAGGAGGCCTCATGCGTAAATCCCCCGTCATTCTGCGCTGGATGTGCGTTTTCGTCCTGATCGCCCTTTTGCCGCTGAGCCAAGCGTCCGGACAGGCCGCGGGCAAGAAGCCCGTGCCCTACGACGCCTATGCCGGTTGGCGTTCGATCCAGGGCACGCAGATCACCCGCGACGGCGCGTGGCTGGCGTATGTCCTGGCCGCCCAGGAAGGCGACGGCGAGCTCGTCGTCCGCAACCTGAAGACGGACAAGGAATACCGCCAGGCCCGCGGAACCGCCCCCGTCCTCACCGTGGATGGGAAGTTCGCCGTTTACACCATCGTTCCTCCCAAGGACGAGGTGGACAAGGCCAAGAAGGACAAGAAAAAGCCGGAGGAGATGCCCAAGAATGGCCTCGGCATCCTCAATCTGGCCACGGGCGATGCCGCAACAATGGAGCGGGTAAAGAGCTTCAAGGTCGCCGAGGACTCGGGCGCCTATGTGGCATACCTCATGGAGCCCCCGCTGAAGGCGCCCGCCGACAAGGAGCCGGCCGCCAAGACTCCGCCTGAGAAAAAGGAACCCGCGGTCAAACCGGAAGTCCCGGCCAAGGAGCCCGCCGCGAAGGACGACGCCAAGAAGAAGAAAGAAAAGAAGCACGAGCCGGGCAACGACCTCCATATCCGGGAACTGGCCACCGGGACCGTGACCACGATCAAGGAAGCTACCGACTACGCCTGGAACAAGAGCGGCACGTGGCTGGCTGCGGCCGTGATGTCCAAGAAGCCCGAAGACGACGGGCTCTACGTCTTCGGCGCCAAGAAACCTCGCAAGAGCGGGGCGACGGTCCTGATAAAAGGCCAGGGCAACTACAAGGCGATCGCGTTCGACGAGAAGGGCGGCCAGATGGCGTTCGTGAGCGATCGCGACGAATGGAAAAACGACGCCTCGGCCTTCAAGCTCTATTATTGGGCCGAAGGGACCTCGGCCGCCGTGGAGTTCGCATCCGGCGCGGCGAAGGGCATGCCCGCGGGCATGGCCGTGAGCGAAAACGGGCGGACGAGCTTCTCCAAAGACGGCACCAAGCTCTTCTTCGGCTACGCCCCCGCCCCCAAGGCCGACCCCGAGGACGCCCCCGAGCCGGTCAAGGTGGACATCTGGAATTGGAAAGACCCCGAGTTCCAGCCGATGCAGAAGGTCCAAGCCGACGAAGACAAGAAGCGGAGCTTCCAGGCCGTCATCCACCTCAAGGACCGGAAGCTCGTTCCCCTGGCCGCTCCCGACCTGCCGACGATCGTCCTCTCCGAAGACGCGAAGCTCGCCCTCGGGACGTCGGACCTTCCCTACCGCCAGCTCGTCTCCTGGGACCAGAGCTACAGCGACGTCTATCTGGTCAGCCTCGCCGACGGGACGCGGAAAAAAGTCCTGGAGAAGTCGGGGAACGGCGTGACGATCTCGCCCGGGGCGAATTACCTCCTCTATTATATGGACCAAGACCGGAGCTGGTACGCCTACCGCGTCCTCGACGGGAAGACCTTCAACCTCACCGCCAAGCTCGGCGTCCGGTTCGCGAACGAAGAGCACGATACGCCTGACGACCCCCGGCCCTACGGCAGCGCGGGCTGGACCGAGGGCGACAAGACCGTCCTGCTCTATGACCGCTATGACATCTGGGACGTGAAGCCCGACGGATCGGGCGGCCGGATCGCGACCAACGGCTTCGGGCGGAAGAACGCCTTGGTGTTCCGCTACGCGCGGCTCGACCGGGACGAGCGGACCGTTCCGACGAAAACACCCGTCCTTCTCATGACGACGGACGAGAAGACCAAGGCCTCGGGCTATTACCGCGTGTCGCTCGCGGCGGCCGGCGACCCGGCCAAGGTCGTGATGCTCGACAAGCGGTTTGGCGCCCTCCAGAAGGCCAAGAACACCGAGACGTACATTTTCACCTTGTCGCGTTTCGAGGAGTCCCCGAACCTGTGGGTGAGCGGCCCGGACCTCACCGACATGAAGAAGCTGAGCGACGCCAACCCGCAACAGGCCCAGTACGTCTGGGGCAAGTCCGAGCTCATCCGCTATCTCAACGCCGACGGCGTCACCCTCGAGGCGATCCTGACCAAGCCCGAGGACTTCGACCCTTCCAAGAAATACCCGCTGATGGTGTACATCTACGAGAAGCTGGCCGGCGGCCTGCACAACTATATCGCCCCCGCGCCCGGGACGAGCATCAACGTCACCCGCTACGTCAGCCACGGCTACGTCGTCCTCCAGCCCGACATCGTCTACGAGATCGGCTATCCCGGCTCGAGCGCGCTGAAATGCGTCCTGCCGGCCGTCCAGAAGATCGTGGGCGAAGGCTACATCGACCCCAAGCGGATCGGGATCCAGGGCCACAGCTGGGGCGGTTATGAAATCACGTACATGATCACTCAGACCGACATCTTCGCCGCCGTCGAGGCGGGCGCCTCGGTCTCGAACATGACCAGCGCCTACGGCGGGATCCGGTGGGGGACGGGCATGTCCCGCGCCTTCCAGTACGAGAAGACGCAGAGCCGGATCGGAGCGCCTCTCTGGATGCGCGCCCTGCAGTTCATCGAGAACTCGCCCCTCTTCTGGGTCGAGCGGGTCAACACGCCCTACCTCACCATTCACAACGACGAAGACGACGCAGTTCCCTGGTACCAGGGGATCGAGTTCTTCTCGGCCCTCCGCCACCTCGGCAAGGAGGCCTATATGTTCGTTTATAACGGGGAGAAGCACGGCCTCCGCGACCGGGAGAACCAGAAGCATTGGGCGGTCCACATGGACGAGTTCTTCGATCATTACCTCAAGGGCGGGCCGCTCCCGTCCTGGATGGACAAGGGCGTGCCGTACCTCGAGAAGGGCAAGCGCGACGTGACGGCGCTCTTCAAGAAGGAGACGAAGAAGTAATCCGCACACCGACGCGTTGCGCTGAGCGCCGCAGGTCGGTGCGATGAAGCATCGCCGCCGCTCGTTATGGGCCGGGGCGTTGAAGCAACGCCGGGCGTATGCTATGATGGCGTTTCTCGGCAGGGGCCGATATCGACGAGAGGAGCAGGACCATGTTGGATAAACTCCAGGACGCCTTGATGGCCGGCAGGAAAGCCGAAGTCGAAGCCCTGGTGGACCAGGCACTGTCGACAGGGGTCCCGACCCGTCAGATTCTCAACGAGGGCCTGATCGCCGGGATGGAGAAGCTCGGGGTCATGTTCAAGAACAACGAGGTCTTCATCCCCGAGGTCCTGGTGGCCGCGCGGGCGATGAACGCCGCCCTGACCAAGCTCGAGCCCTACATGATCAAGGAGAAGATCGAGCCCAAGGGCTTGGTGGTCATCGGCACGGTCAAGGGCGACCTCCACGACATCGGCAAGAACCTGGTGGCCATGATGCTCAAGGGGGCCGGCTACAAGATCGTCGACCTGGGCGCGGACGTCGCTTCGGAGAAGTTCGTCGAGGCCGCCCGGTCGAACAAGGCCGACGTGGTGGCCCTGTCCGCCCTCCTGACCACGACCATGATCCAGATGAAAAACGTCGTCCAGGCGGTCCAGGGGTCCGGTTTGGGTGTCCCGGTCATCGTCGGCGGGGCGCCGCTGACCCAGGATTTCGCCGACCAGATCGGGGCCAAAGGCTTCGCCCCGGACGCCGCGAGCGCCGTGGACCTCGTCCACCGCCTCATCGCCCGCTGAACGCCGCGGCACTTTTCCCCTCGTTTGACCCCTGTGGGGACTTGCGATAAAATAGGACCTGCCTTGATTTCGGGTATCTAGGAGATGGCCATGACGAACTTCAAACGACTCTGCCTCTGTTTCGCAGTCTGCGCGCTCATCATCCCCGCGGCCGCCAAAGACAAGAAACCCGTCGAGAGCCGCCCGGTTACGGCGCCCATCCAAATCGACGGGAACGGAACCGAGTGGCCCGCCGACGCCCAGCTCCTCGAGAAGGATGTCAATGTCAGCTATTCGTTCCAGAACGATGCCAACAACCTCTACGTCTTCTTCCAGTTCAACGAAGCCAAATACATGAGCTCGGTCGAAGCCACCGGGCTGACGCTCTGGGTCAACAACGACGGCAAGGAAAAGAAGACCCACGGTCTGCATTTCTACCGGAAATCGGTCGCGACCGCCGAGTTGATCAAAATTCTGGAGAGCGAGGGCCAGATCTTGACCGAGGACAGAAAGAAGGAATTGCTCTCCCGGCCGGCGTGGCCGATCTGGACCTGCGATGTCCTCAACAAAAAGGGCGAGGTCGTTCCGCATCCGGGAGTAACCGGCGGGACGTTCCGGACGACCAAGACTCCGAAGACCGCGGTCTATGAGATCGTCGTCCCCATGGCCCTTCTCAACGATCCGAACGCCGACACGAAATGGGACACGTCAAAGCTCCTCAAGATCGGATTCGAATGGGGCGGGTTGACCGATGCGATGAGGATAACCCAGGCGGCCAACCTCGGCGACCAGAGCACCCGGGCCAGCGGCGGCGGTACCGATCTCTCCTCGCAGCTCAGCGGCGGCGAAAGCCGCGATTTCAGCGATCCCGGCGGATCGCTGTCCCAAATGCGGAGCCTCGCTTCTAAATACAAGAAGCTCGATTTCTGGCTGGACCTCAAGATCTTTCAGAACCAGTAATCCGAGCCGGTCCCGGAAATAACGGGGACGCCTCGCGGTCGGCCGGCCCGGTCCCGGAAGGGGCGGGCGCCGGTGCAGGCCGCGGCGCGTCCCCGTTTTCATTTAAGGGGAATGGAGACGAGCATCGCCCCGGCGAACGCCAGGGCCACGCAGATGAGCTTCAGGGGGGTGATCTTTTCTTTCAGGAAGATCGCGGCCAGGATGAAAATAAAGATCGTGTTGAGCTGGTTGAGGGCCGAGGCGATCGAGGCCTGGGTGTATTTCATCCCGCCCATCCACAAGACCATGGACAGGTAGGCCGAGAGGACCGTCGCCGGGACGAGGAGCGTCAAGGTCCGCCCCGAGGCCAGGGGGGCGAGGATCGCCCGGCGCTTCGGGTGGAAGGCGAGAACGACGGCGAGCGAAACGGCCCCGCCCACGGTCCTGACGAGCCCCGCCCAGACGAGCGAGTCCCCGGCGAGGAGGGGCTTCATGATCACGATCCCCGCAGCCGAGATGAACATCGAGAGGACCCCGAGGACGACGCCCGTCCGCAGGTCGCGGCGGGGGATCTGGGCCTCGTTCTTCCGGCCCGAGATCAGGAGGACCGCCGCTACGATGAGGACGACCCCGCCGCCCTGGACGGGGTTGATCCGCTCGCTGAGAAAAAGGAACGACAGGCCGATAACGAAAGGGGCGTAGGCGCAGTCGACGATGGCCGTGAGCTCCGCCCCGAGCTTGTTCAGGGCGACGAAGAAAAGCGTGTCCGAGATCGCGACACCGATGACCCCGCTGAGCATCATGAGGGCGTAGTGCTTGATCGGAAGAGGGGGGAGGAGCGGCAGGCCGAGTACGGCGAGCGTCAGGAGGAGGAGCAGGACGGCCAGCACGTTCTTGAAGAAGCTCATCGCGAGGGCCGGGACCGTCCGGCCGCAGACACGGAAGAGGATGACCGCCACGGCCCAGACCAGGGCGGACGCCGCCGAGAGCGTTTCCCCGAGGTGGGGCATGGCGGCGAACGATTTCAATAATGAACCCATGATAACGGCCCGTTATAGCAGATAAGTTCAGGTCGGTCAAATAAACCCTTCGTCGTTGCGATGATGATTCTAATTTTTTTCTAAAACTCCATCGAGGAGGGCGAGGGGCCGACGGCCCTCTGCCCCTCGCCCCTCACCATGATCCCTTTTTGACTTTGCCCCGGGGTTTGTATTTAATGGCCGCATGCGGATTTACGGCCTGCACTGGGTGGATCTGAGCATCGTCGTCCTGTATTTCGTCATCATGCTGGCGCTCGGCTTTTTCGCCATGCGCCGGACCAAGACCGAGGGCGACTTCTACATGGCCGGCCGGCGGCTCGGCAAGTTCTACCAGTTCTTCCTGAACCTGGGCTGCTCGACCCACGCCGACCAGGCCGTGGCCGTATCGCGCGAGATCTACCGCCAGGGGATCGGCGGGATGTGGATCCAGTACCTGGTCCTCTTCCTAACGCCGTTCTACTGGTTCACGACGGCCTTCATGCGCCGCTCGCGGCTCATCACCCTCGGCGATTTCTTCACCGAGCGCTTCCGGAGCCGTTTTTTGGGGGCGGCCTTCGCTGTCTTCACCCTGATCATGGCCTTCGTCGGCGGAGGAGCGGGATACATGATCGCCGGCAAGACGGTCATGGCCCTCACTCCAAAGCCGCTGGCCGAATGCACGGCCGAGCAGCGCCGGAGCGTGGAGCAGTTCCAGGAATTCCAGAAGCTCAAAGCCGGCTTGGACCACGGCCTGTCGGCGCCGGAGAAGGCCCGGTATGACGAGCTCAACAACCTCGACATAAAAGGACAGCTTCGATCGTTCATTTCCTACACGAATCCGCTCGTGGTTTATATCGCCTTTGCGGTCATCGTCAGCATATACACGATGATGGGCGGCTTTTTCGCCGCGACCCTGACCGACGTCGTCCAGGGTTTCCTCATCATCGTCTTCTCGGTGATGCTCATTCCCATCGGGCTGGCCCGGATCGGAGGCTTCGCCGGCCTCCACGCCCAAGTCCCGGACTATATGTTCAAGCTCTTCGGTTCGGTGTTGACGTCGGAGTACGCCTGGTACACGATCCTAGCCATGGTCCTCGCGAACTTGGTCTCGATCATCGCCTCGGCGCCCATGATGCAGACCGCGGGCTCGGCCAAGAACGAGATGACCGCCCGCTTCGGGATGATCATGGGCATGTTCACGAAGCGCGTCCTGATGATCTTCTGGGCGCTGGCCGGGCTGCTGGCCGTCGGGCTCTTCGCCGGCCGGCTCCACGACCCCGATCTCATCTGGGGCCTGATGACGCGGGAGCTTCTCTTCACCGGCGCCATCGGCCTTATGCTGGCCGGGGTGCTGGCGGCGAGTATGTCCAGCCTGGGGGCCTCCTCCGTGACGTATGCCGCTCTGTTCATCCGCAACATCTACCAGCCCCTCGCCCCGCGCCGCTCGGAGAAGCACTTCATGGCCGTGGGCAAGGTCGTCGTGGCCGTCACCCTTCTCGGCGGCGTCGGCGCGGCCCTCTTCGTCGGAAACCTCCTCTACCTGTTCCAGTATTTCATCTCTCTCCCGGCCGTCTTCGGCGCCTCGATCTGGCTCGGGTTCCTGTGGCGTCGCCTGACGAAAGTCGCGGTCATTGTCCAGATCCTGGTCTGTTTCACGATCTACGCCATCGTGCCCAACGCCTTCCAGTCCTGGACCGCGGCCCGGACGAACCCCGGATTCCTCCTCGAGACACGGTCGAAGACGGTCGCGCTCACGACCGAGGCCCTGGCCGGGGACGTGGCGGCGGGCCGGGCGGCGCGCCTCGGCGAGAAGATCCGGCGGGAGCACGTCATCGAACCCGCGGCCGTGTTCTACGAGAAGGTGGCCCGGATCGACCCGGCCGATCCCGCCTCGCCCAAGATCGGCCTCGGCCGGTTCCATGCCGAAATCTGGGTGCTGAGCTGGTTCGGGATCGACTTCACCGGATTCACCAAAGCCCAGCTGAGCGCCGTCCGGTTCGGGTTCGATGCCCTCTTTCCGTTCGTGCTGCTCTTCCTACTGAGCCTCGTGACGAAGCCCGTCCCGAAACCCGACCTCGACCGGTTCTTCGTCCGGATCCATACCCCCGTCGCGGCCACGCCCGAGCTCGACGCGCAGGCCGTCCAGGCGGCTTATGCCGATCCAGACAAGTTCCGGTCCCGCAAGATCTGGCCCCGATCGACCTGGGAGATCATGAAACCGGGGAAATGGGACATCATCGGGTTCGGAGGAAGCTGGGTCCTGGTGGGCGTGATCATCGCCCTTCTCTGGCTCATGGTGACGATCCGGTGAGATCGCCATGGCGAGGGAGGCGCGTTCCATGAAGGCCGAGGCTCCCGCAAAACCCCATATCGGCGACCTGACGATTGAGGAGCTCCGGGAGGCGCTCGCCGGCCTCGGCGAGCCCGGGTATCGCGCGGACCAGGTTTTCGGCTGGCTCTACAAAAAGGCCGCGGCCGACTTCGAGGCGATGTCCAACCTCCCGAAGGCGTTTCGGGACAAACTGGCGGGGGCCTTCCGCATCGGTCCCCTCGAGCTCTTCGGCGTCGCGAGATCCAAGGATGGAACGGAAAAGCGCCTGTTTCGCCTGGCCGACGGCCCGTGCGTCGAGACCGTGCTCATTCCCGCCGGCGGCCGAATGACGGTCTGCGTTTCGACCCAGGTCGGCTGCCGCCGGGCCTGCGCGTTCTGTGCCAGCGGGCTGAACGGGTTCGTCCGGAACCTCTCGCCGTCCGAGATCGTCGGCCAGATCCTGGCCTTGCGTCATGCGCTTGATGCGCCCCTGACCAATATCGTCTTCATGGGTATGGGCGAGCCGTTCGACAACTTCGACAACCTGGCCCGGTCGCTCCGCATCTTGAACGCGCCCCAAGGACTGGAGATTGCCGCCCGCCGGATGACGGTCTCCACGGCCGGCCTGATCCCCGGCATCCTCCGCTTCAAGGAGCTCGACCTCCAGGTGAACCTCTCGATTTCGCTGCACGCGTCGAACGACGAGACCCGGACCGCTCTGATGCCGGTGAACAAAAAGTATCCGATCGAAAAGCTCATCGCCGCCGCCAAGGACTATATCGCAGGCGGGGGCCGAAAGATCACGCTCGAATACATCCTCTTCCGGGGGATCAACGACGGGGCGCAGGACGCGGAGGGGCTGACGCGGATCGCCGCCCGTCTCCGGGCCAAGATCAACCTGATTCCCTACAGCCCCGTGCATGGGCTTCCGTTCCAAACCCCGAGCGAGGCGGAGATCCAGGCCTTCCTGAAACGGCTCGAAGAGACCGGTGTCCCGGTGACGCTCCGCCATTCCAAGGGCCGGGACATCCAGGCGGCTTGTGGGCAGCTAGCAGGGGGTCATTCTTGAAGGGGAACCCTTCGATAGGGTTCCCCTTCAACGGTCGCTCCGCTCCCTGCTACCCCTCCAAGGGACATTTCGCCTCGCATTTCATGGTGCTTTAGATATTTTTCGAAAGTTGGACACCTTAGTGCTTCGCCAGGACCCGCGGCGAATCGACCTTTACCGCCGCTCAAGCACGGCCAGTGTTTCGATGTGGGGCGTGTGCGGGAAAAAATCGTAGCCGCGGACGACCTTGAGCGCGTAGGCCGCGCTCAGCGTTTTGAGATCGCGGGCTAAGGTCGTCGGGTTGCAGGACAGATAGAAGACCCGGCCCGCGGGAGATGCGAGCAGGCTCTTCACGATCTCCGGCCCGAGCCCTTTGCGGGGCGGATCGAAGATCACGGCGTCTATCTGTCCGACGAGGACCGTCGGCGCCCACTCTTCCGCCGACCCTTCGAAGATCTTGAAGTTCGCGGCCTTGTTCAGAGCGATGTTTTGCCGCAGGAAGGCGATGTTCGCCGCTTCGGACTCGATCCCCAGGACTTCTTTGACCGAGCCGGCCGACGCCAGGCCGAATGTCCCGACGCCGCAGTAGAGGTCGGCCAGCCGCTCGGTGCCCCGGAACCGTCCCCAGGAGGAGATGTCTTCGAGGACCCGGCCGAGCATACGGACGTTGACCTGGAAGAACGATCGGGGGCCGATCCGGTATCTCGTCTCTCCGATCTCTTCCTCGAGGAACCCCCGGCCCCATTCCAGGGTTTCTTTCCAGCCCGGCCCGGCTCTCCGGAGAGACACGAGTCCACGGAGCGGGAACCGGCCGGCGAGGCCGGTCACCAGAGCATCGATTTCACGGGGGAGCGGCGCGGCCGACCAGAACATGTTGAGCAGGAGCTCGCTTCCGGCGCCATGAACCCTGGCTTCGGCTTCAACGAGGGTCCGGAACTCGCCGCCGCGGATGATCTCCAGCGCGGCCGCAAGGAGTTCGGTGACCGGGCGGGACACCAGGTGGCATTCTTCGACGGGCACATGGGCGTCCCTCGAACCGGGGACGTTGTAGGCGAAGCGCGCGGCCCCGCCCTCCCGGGTCACCGAAAAACGGGCCTTGTTGCGGTAATGCCAGATGTCGGGCGACGGGACGAAATCGATCCCCTCCGCGGGCAGCCCGGGAAGTCCGGCGAGAATCTCGAGCAGCTGGGACCGTTTGGCTTCGATCTGGGCGCCATAGGCCATCGATTGATAGGGAGAGCACGTCCGATAGTGGGCGCATCTCGGAACGACCCTGTCGGGCGACGGCCGGATGATTCGGACCGTCCGCACCTCGATCCAATTTTTCCGCTCCCCGACGAGCTCGGCTTCGACGATTTCGCCCGGAAGACCGTCGTCCGTGAGGACGACCATTCCCTCGAGGGTGGCAAGGCTCCGGCCCGGATAAACGAGCTTCTCGATCGTGAGCTGCATGGCGCTAGGCGGATATCGACGGGAATTGCCGGTAGTCCCGCAGATCGATCCGTCCTGCCTTCCGGATCCAAGGCGCTCCGAGCTCGGACGGCAGGCGCCCGGCTTCATAGCAGCGAAAAAGGACTTCGTCCAGGCCTTCGACCCACAGGCGGCCTCCCGAGGGCGTCGGCTCGGTCCGGACGAGGCGCGCCGGAAACTCCGCGATCTCCGGCATCGCGTCCTGGAGGCCGTCAAGAGCCAGGGTTTGGCTCATGGCCGCTTCCAGACCGCACACGGGCGCGGCCCCCGATCGGACAGCGGCCAGGCAGTCGCCCAGCTTTTTCATGGGATCGATGTCGGGCGAGCCGTAGTTCCTTTCGCCTCCATCCGCGAATCGGGCCTGAACGTCGGCGTTCCGGCCGCGGCCCGAGACGTCCCCCCGCTCGAACTCGTATCGGAAGACCGGGCCGCTGTCCTCATGCGACACATGGGACACGAGAAAAAGAATCTCCGCGCCGCCTTCCAGGCGAATCCGCGCGGCGGCCGTATCGAAATTCTGGATGTCGTAGGCGCGATAGAGCTCGGCCTCGACTTCGATGGGCGCGGCGCTCGCGTCGATGTCGCGGCCGAGAATATAGAACATGTTGTGCAGATCGTGGGCCATGGCATTGTTGGCCGGGCTGTCCAGGACCCAGGCCCCGGCGGCGTCGCGCCGTTTTCCCGCCCAATCGTTGCGGCCGTAGTAGGCGAAGTCGCGCGGCCAGAGATAGAGGCATCTCAGCCTTTGGGCCGCCCCGAACCGGCCTTGGCGGATGTCCGCCTTCAGGTCTTGGACGGCCTTGCTGAACGACCATTGATAGCCCACGGCGACCCAGCGGCCGGCGCGGTCACGGGCTTCGATCATCCGTTGCACCTCCTGGACCGTGGCCGCAACCGGCTTTTCGCAGAGGACGCGGCTTCCCCGTTCCAGGGCCAGGCAGGTCTGGAGCGCGTGGAATTGGATGGGGGATGAGATGACGGCGAATTCGGCCTCGTGCTGGCGATAGAACCCTTCCAGATCGGAATAAATGGGGACTCCGCGTTCCTTCAGTCTGCCGAAGTGGGGGGACCGCTCGGGGACCGGGTCGACGACGCCTTCGATCTGTAGGCTCCCCTCATCTTGTTTTTCGAGCAGGGCCTGGAGATAGACGGCGCCCATGCCCCCGATGCCGGACAGGACGACGGAGACCGGGCCGGGCGTCACGGCCGGCGCCCTTCGAGGAGATCGACCTCCCGGAATTTCTTCGTTCTCGGATGGAAGGCCAGGGTCTTGATTTCGAACCCCTTGAGCGACACCCGCGTTTCGGCCGCGGCGAAGGGGAGGGCGACGGTTGTCGTCCGCGGCCGCCCCGTGGGTTCGAACAGGCGGAGGATGAGCTCCGCGCCGCGCTCCGCCTTCTTCGCGGCGGCGAGCTGGACGACGGAATCTCCGAGCACGACGAACGGCCGCGATTTCTTCCCTCGTCCGGGCGGGAAGAACGGGAGGACATAGGGCTTCTCGTTCCGGACGAGGGCTTCCCGGTCGACGGCGTCGAGTCTCGCCTCCGCCGGGCCGGCGTTCAGCCAGAAGCGGAAGATCCGCTCCCCCTGATCGATCCGGGGGATGAACCGGTCCTGGCGCAGCATCGGCTTCCCGCCGCCCGGATCCGCCGCGTGGGCGGGCGAACGCAGCAGGGACAGACGCAGCTCTCCGTCGAGAAAATCCGAGCCGTATGTCCCGTCGTTGACGACGGTCAAGGCCAGATTCCTGTCGCGGGCGACAACCGCGCACCACTTCTGAGAGACGGCCTCGTCGCCGTCCGCCGGCAGGTCCTGAACGCCGTAGGCGACCTGGCCCACATAGGCGGCGGCCGGAAACGCCGTCGGGAGGGACAGCTTGAGCATCCTGTCCTTCTCGTTCCAGAAGACGCGGACTTCGACTTCGATTTCGGCGCCCCGCCGGGGAATCGCGTACCGCAGGCCGAGAAACGAATCCCCGAAGCCGAAGACGGATTCGACGACGGTCCGGACGTCGCCGTCCTCGATGACGCGGACGGAGGGGACCGGCCCCGAAGCGATGCCGGAGAACCGGGACCCGGCTTCGGGACCCAGGAGCGTGAACGCGCCGGCCGGGTCGCGATAACGGCGGACGCTCATGCCCCAGGGGTCGGCGTTGTCGGCGAGGACAAGAGGGCGGAACGCGCCGGCCGCGAGAAAATCCTTGCAGCCGACCTTGTAAACGTCGAGGAGGCCGGTTTCAATACCGATGGCGGCCTCGAGGTCATCCGTCCGGAAGCGGAAGGCGCCGTTTTCCACGGACAAGTTCGGTTTCGGGGCGGCATCGATCCGCTCGAGACGGCAGGAGAACCGGTTCAGGGCGCCCGGTTCGAGTTCCGCCTCGAAGACGGCCTTCTTGCGCCATTCGAGGCTCAGGTTGCTGAGCTCCTTTTCGGGTTGGCAGGGGAGCTCCCGTCCGTCGCACGACATGCGCGGCCGAAGATATCCGCCCCCGAAATTGGGTTCGTGCTCCTCGAATTCGCATTCGACGATCGTTCGGACTTTGAACGGATGGGGATTGTGGATGAAGATTGGGATCTCTCCCTCGGCGGCGCATTTTTCCCCGGCGGCGAGGGCGAAAAACGCCCGGGCTTTGGCCCGGGACAGGATCTCGAGGCCGTGGTCGAGAAGCTGGACCGCGCCCTCCTCTCCCGGCCCGACCGAGGACCCGGGCAGGATGTCGTGGAACTCGGCGAAGAGGAGATCGCGCGCGGCGTCCCGGAGCTCGTCGGCCGGGTATTCCATGAGTCCCTGGAATGCGGCGGCCGCAGCCATCTTCTCCGCGGAGAAAAGCTGATTTTCGAGTTCGCGGTGCTTCCGTTTGACCCTGGCCATCGTCGTGTAGCAGCCCACGGCCCAGGGATTGAGATCCCGGGCGACGCGCGGCAGCCGGCGGCCGCTCGCGGCCAGCTCCTCGAAGTAGGCCTCCGCAGTCGAATGGCGGATTTCGACGTCCCGCCGTTCGGCCTTGAGCGCAGCCAGGTCTTCCAGGTCGCGGCGGGACGCCCCGCCGCCGTGGTCGCCGATGCCCCAGAGCAGAAGGCTCCGTTCCCTGCCGGGATGGGCTTTCAGCCAGTCCTCGACCTTGGCCCGGGCGCCCCCTTCCTTGGAGTTGTAGTGGGCTTCGGCCCTGAGGGCCGTGATCTCCGAGCCGTCGAACCCGACCCAGGCGAACTCCTCGGCGGGCAGCTCGAGAAAACTCTTGTCCGGGCGGCAGAAGAGATACGAGTGGTAGCCGCTCTTGGCCAGGATTTGGACCAGGCCGCGCGCGTGGCCGAAGGGATCAAGGTTCGCGGCCGTCCGGACGTCGACGCCGAACTTCTCCCGGAAGTAGCGCTTGCCGAACATTACCTGGCGGACAAAGGACTCGCCGCTCGGCATGTTGCAGTCCGGCTGGAGATACCAGCCGCCCAGAATGTTCCAGCGGCCCTGACGGACGAGCTTCCGGATCCGGCGGAAGAGCGCGGGCTCGTATTCCTCGACCCATTGGTAGAGGATCGCCTCGTTGTGGCAGAAGACGAAATCTTCGAAGCGCTCGCAGAAATCCGCCGCGGTCCGGAACGTGGACAGCGCCTCGCCGGCGCCCTCCGGCCATTCCCACAGCCAGACCGGGTCGACGTGGGCGTTGCAGACGAGGTGGAGGCGCTTCACAACTTGATTTTGATGAAAATCGAAAAGAGGGTGTAAATCGCCAGGGCGAAAAGGCTGACCGCGAGGACAATAAAGATGATGCGGAAGGTCTTGGCCTTGAACAAGTGATGGTATTTGGCTACGTAGTACGTCAGGATGAAATACCAGGCCAACCCGCCGATGCCGACGGCCAGGGAGAAGAGAACGGGGCTCGTCCCGGAGGCCGAAACCCAAGAGTGGCTCGTCACCGTGCCGGCTACGACGATCCAGAATGCGTAGAGGGCGGGGTTTGAGACGTAGAGTAAAACGACTCCCAGTATGGCCCGGGCTGAGAACGCACCGGTTTTCTTCTCGGGGAGGGAGGCATTAAACGACTTGGATTGAATGAAAAGGCGGATGCCCAGGATCATCAGGACCACGGCCGCCACGACCTTCATGATCGGCAGGCCCAAGTACTTGTTCAGATGGACGGTCAGTGTGGAAACCCCGAGGAGGGCAACCAGGCAGTAGATCGTGTCCAGGACGGCGGCCGTCAGGCCGGCTATGAAGCCATGCAAGAAATCGCGTTTGATAGTTTGGGAGATGACGAAAGCGTTGACCGGCCCCAAGGGAATCGCCGCAACGAAACCGAACATCAGGCCTATGATGATGTACATGATATCGAGTCCCGGAACGTTTCCTTCCGCCTTCCTGCGGAGGAATAGGGAAAATATCAAATAAAAAGACTTTTTGTCAACGTGTTTTCTAAGATATATCGAAACATGACGGCCGGAATGCGGTCAATCCGGGCCGGAGGATCATTTCGCCGGGGGGCCCGGCGGCGCTTCGAGGAGCGCCCGGACGATCCGCTCGATTTCCGGCAGGGCGGCCTCGACGGCTGGGGAGAGATCGAGGGTCATGGGCTGGATTTTCTCGACCGAAACGGTAATGAGGGCGATTTCCGGGAGCCCTCCCAGGAGAGACGCCGCTTCGACGAGGTCTTTCAGGCCGATGTCGTGGGCGCTGAGGGACTTCGGAAAATCGCTTGCGAACCGGGGGCGGAGCACCGAGACCGTCCCCGGCGGACGGCCGTCGGCGGCGGCGTCGATCATGATGATCCGGGCATACTCCGAGAAATACGAGAGCAATTGGAATCCGCCCGTCCCGCCGTCGACGATCGAGGCTCTGGCCCGGAGGTCGCTCTGTTCGAGCTTCCGAGCGGCCCACGCCCCGATGCCCTCGTCGCCGAGGAGGATGTTTCCGATCCCCAGGACGAGGGGTTTCACCTCGTTCTTACTCAGCTTTAGGGAATTCCTTTTCGATGAATTTCCAGCCGCCCGCCATGGACGAAAGGATCCCGCGGCCTTCCACATAGTCGTGGTAGAAGACGAGGTAGATGTGGACCATGGCGAACAGGATGAAGAACCACATGAACATGTGGTGCCACTGCCGGACGGCGAAGTCCCCGCCTATCAGCGGGACGACCCAGGCGAACAGGCGGGGGAGCCAGGCGTCGCTCATGGCCGAGTACATGCCGAATCCGGTCAAAGACTGGAAGGCGAAGGCCAGGAAGGTCAGGAAGTAGGTGAACCCGGCCAGGGCGTTATGGCCGATCGTGTCCATGGGCTTGACCTGAGCCTGGAAGATGTCGACCTTCAGGACCAAACCGATCTCCTTGATCTGCGACTTTTGGTAAAGGATGAAATTCTTCCAGCTGGCGTAGGAGTTGCCGGCGAATCCCCAGTAGAGCCGGAACAGGAAGTTGAAGAAGAAGACGTAGGAGGCGGCGAAATGGAGGAAACGGATCGAGCCGAACCAGTAGGAGTAAGAGGCCTCCGCGGACAGCTGCAGGGCCAGCGGCCGGCCGATCAGGTAGCCGGTCACGGAGAGGACGAGGACGGCCAGGAAGTTCAGCCAGTGGTAGAAGCGGACCGGGACCTCCCAAACGTAAACGCGACCCAATACGGCTTTTTTCACGGCCGCCTCCTAGTACGTGGTGAACCGGGACACGCTCCGTCCCTTCTCGTCGTACAGATGGACCGCGCAGGCGAGGCAGGGGTCGAAGGAGTGGATCGTCCGCAGGACCTCCAGGGGCTTCTCGGGGTCGGCCACGGGGGTGCCGATGAGGGCCGCCTCGTAGGCCGACCGTTGTCCGGCGGCGTCGCGCGGCGAGGCGTTCCAGGTCGAGGGCACGACGAGCTGGTAGTTGTCGATCTTCTTGTCCTTGATGACGATCCAGTGGGCGAGGGCCCCGCGCGGGGCTTCGCTCAGCCCGACGCCTCGGGCCTCGGTCGGCCAGGTTGACGGCTCCCATTTCTCGCCGTTGTGGGTGCGGGAGTCGCCGTTCTTGATGTTGGCCAGAAGGCTCGCGTAGAATTCCTGGGCCCACTGGGCGATGAGGAGGGTTTCGAGCCCGCGGGCGGCGGTCCGGCCGAGAGTCGAGAAGAGGGCGGTGATGGGGACGTTCAGCTTCTTCAGCGTTCCGTCCACGACCTCCTTGACGTCCTCGCGGCCGGCGGCATAGGCGACGAGCAGGCGGGCGAGCGGCCCGACTTCCATCGGCTTCCCGTTCCAGCGCGGCGTCTTGAGCCAGCTGTACTTCCCTTCGACGTTGAGTTGGTCGTAGGGCGGTTTGGGACCCGTGTAGTTGAACTTCGTCTCCCCGTCCCAGGGGTGCCGGCCGTTGGCCTCGCCGCCGCGGTACTCGTACCAGGAATGGTTGACGAATTCCTGGATCTGCTGGGGGTTCTTGCCGTCCACCTCATGGACCTTGCTCAGATCCCGGTCCAGGATGACGCCCCGGGGGAACTTGAACTTGTCGGGGTTCCCGAAGCCCGCCGTCGGCAGGTCGCCATAGGCCAAATAGTTGGTCAGCCCGCCGCCGATCGCGCCCCAGTCCTTGTAGAACGAGGCGACGGCCAGGAGATCGGGGATATAGACCTGCTCGATGAAGGTCTTCCCTTCGTCGAAGAGCTGCTTGACGTAGGACAGCCGCTCGCCGTTCAGAGCGTTGGCGTCGTCGATGTTGATCGCGCAAGGCACCCCGCCGACAAGGTAGTTGGGATGGGGGTTCTTGCCGCCGAAGATGGTGTGGACCTTGACCATCTCCTTTTGCCACTCGAGGGCTTCGAGGTAATGAGCGGTGCCGAGGAGGTTGACCTCGGGGGGCAGCTTGAACGCGGAATGGCCCCAGTAGGCGTTGGCGAAGATGCCCAACTGGCCGCCCTGGGCGAACGTGGTCAGGCGCTTCTGGACGTCGGCGAAATAATTCGGGGAGCTCTTCGGCCAGCGGGAGATCGTCTTCGCGATGTCAGAGGTCTTGACCGGGTCGGCCTTGAGGGCCGAGAGCACGTCCACCCAGTCGAGCGCGTGGAGGTGGTAAAAGTGGACGACGTGGTCCTGCATGTACTGGGCGCAGAACATCAGGTTCCGGATGAGCTCGGCGTTCGGCGGGACGGCGATGTCCAGGGCGTCCTCGACCGTCCGGACCGAGGCGAGGGCGTGGACCGTGGTGCAGACGCCGCAGACGCGCTCGCAGAAGGCCCAGGCATCGCGGGGATCGCGGCCCTTCAGGATGATCTCGAAGCCGCGGACCATGGTTCCGGAGCTGTAGGCGTCGGTGACCTTGCCGTTCTGGACCTCGATCTCGAGCCGGAGGTGGCCCTCGATCCGGGTCACGGGATCGACGACGATGCGTTTCGCGGCCATCACTTCCCTCCTTGCCCGGCGGCGGGGGGAGCGCCGGCGTCTTCGCTCGAGGCGATTTCCTCCTGGATGACCCGGCGCTTGCGGATGTTGGTCGTGACGGCGTGGGCGGCGATGCCCGCGGCCGTGGCCACCGCCGCGATGGCCCCGACCGTGTCGGCCGTCGTCTCGATGCCGAAGCCCGGGAACGAGGCCAGGTGCTGATAGAATGGGCCGTTGTCCCAGAACTTGGCCTCGCTGCAGCCGATGCAGCCGTGGCCCGACTGGATCGGATAGCTCACCCCGTTGTTCCAGCGCATGACGCCGCAGGCGTTGTAGGTGACGGGGCCGCGGCAGCCCATTTTGTAAAGGCAATAGCCCCGCCGCGCGTTTTCGTCGTCGAACGAGTTGACGAACAGCCCGGCGTCGTAGTTCGGGCGGCGGTAGCAGGTGTCGTGGACGCGCCGGGAATAGAACGCCTTCGGGCGGCCCAGGCCGTCGAGTTGCGGGATGCGGTCAAAGGTCAGCAGGTGGACGACCGTGCCGGTCATGACCTCGGCGATCGGGGGGCATCCGGGGACGTTCACCACCGGCTTGCCGGAGATGATCTTGTGGACGGGTGTGGCCTGGGTGGGGTTAGGGTTAGCCGCCTGGATGCAGCCGTTCGAGGCGCAGCTCCCCCAGGCGATGAGCGCCATGGCGTTCTGCCCGGCTTCCTGGACGATGTCGAGCGCGCTTCGGCCGCCGATGCAGCAATAGACGCCGTCATCGGCCAGCGGGACCGCGCCTTCGACGAGCATCAGGTACTGGCCTTTGTACTTGGCCATGGTCTGGTGCAGCGCCTCCTCGGCTTGCTTTCCGGCCGCGGCCTGGAGCGTCTCGGTATAATCGAGCGAGATCTTGTCGAGCACGATCTCGGTGACGAGCGGATGCGAGGAGCGGAGGAACGACTCGCTGCAGCACGTGCACTCCTGGAAATGGAACCAGACGACCGGAAGACGCGGCTTGCTGTCCAGGGCTTTCACGACCTGGGCCACGGAGCTAGAGGTCAACCCCAGCGAGGCGGTCATCCAAGTGCAGGCGCGGATGAAATCGCGGCGCGAGACGCCTTTGGCTTGGGCGGATTCCCAAACAGTCGGTCTTTTCCCTTCTTCCATTCTGCTTCCTACCTTATTTGAATGAGCCTATGATTATTCCAACGAACCTATTTTGTCAATAAACTAAATAGGAATTACCGGCGCGGGGGAACGTCGAGCTTGCGGACGCCGGCGGAAAACGTCGAGTTCCTCGCCCCGCTCGCGGCGGCCGAGGGCCGCACCCCGGAGGATTTTCGCCCGAGCGAAAAATAAATTTATTAAATCTATTGACTTTATAAAAATAATAGGATATATATATACCATACCTGCTGCGCTGGCTGGGCAGGAACCCTCCTTGTTACCCCCTTTAGCTTAATTCCCTGAAACAGCCAGCACTTCCCTCCCGGGTTGACAGGCCCCGGGCGGCGACATATAAAGGGGAACGTCGGCAGCGCATGAAAAAAGCCCTCCTCCGGACCGCTCTCGTCCTCGTCGCGGTCCTGGCCACGCTCGCTTTCCTGGAAATCGTGCTCCGGTTCGCAATGCCGCTCCGTTTCCGGCCGAGCGCCGACGCGCCGCTCTTCGCCTCGCGGACCTACCGGCTGTCGGCCGACAAAACCCTGGTATACGAGATGCGGCCGAATTCCCAGGCGACTGCGTTCGGCCTCGAGTTCGCCGTGAATCCTTCGGGCTTCCGGGACAAGATCTATCCCCGCCTGAAAGCCGGGAAGAAGCGGATCGTCTGCGTCGGCGATTCCCTGACCTACGGCTGGCTCGTCCCGCTCCGGGCAACGTATCACAAGCAGCTTGAAGCCCTGTGGAGAAGCGAAGGGCGGGCGGTCGAGGTGATGGGGATGGGGGTCGTCGGCTACAACCTCGTCCAGGAATTCGCCCTCATCCGGGATCGGATCGCGATCCGCAAACCCGACCTCGTCCTGCTCCAGATCGGACCCAACGATTGCGAACGGACGGTGGGCATCAAAACCGTCCCGGAAACGGGAAAGCTCATCCTGATCCCATACCACGATCGCATCATCCCCTACATGACCGACAAGACGGCCTTCACGACCGGCCTGATGCGCCGGTCCCATCTCTTCCGGCTCCTGAACCTGGGGCTGTTCGGGCTGCGGGGAAAGGGCCATCCCGATTATGTGCCCCGCGACGTCTTTATGATCGGGGAGGAGGATTCCTTCGCCCATCTGGCCAAGATCAAGCGCTTCCTCGATGGGGAGGGTATCCCGCTGGCCGTTGTCGTTTTTCCCTACCGCAGCCATGGGACGGCGTATCTTTACGCCGCCCTGACCGGGCGGATCCGGCAAGAGCTCGAGAGGCTCCGAATCCCGTATCTCGACCTGTTCGACCGGCTGAACGCGGAGAAGGCCGGCGAGATCTGGATCGACGGGCTCCACCTGAACGGTGAGGGGTACGGAATCGTCGCCGCGGAACTCAAGACGTTCCTCGGTGGCCGCTTGGGCAACAAATAGGGCAAATAGGGCCGGACGTCGTTCCTCCGTATTGACACCGCCGTGCGGCGGAGGCTATATTCGAACGGAGGTGACATCATGAAATCCTTCCTCCGTCTGAGCCTCCTCGCCCTCATCCTGTCCGCGGCCGCGTTGTCTTCACCGCAGGCCGACCTGTCCAAGGACAAGGTCCTCTATACCGTCGGCTACGCCCATCTCGACACCCAGTGGCGCTGGGATTACCAGACGACCATCAACGAGTACATCTGGAACACGATGGCCTTCAACTTCAAGCTCTTCGAGAAGTATCCGGACTACGTCTTCAACTTCAGCGGGGCCAACCGCTACCGGATGATGAAGGAGTACTACCCGCAGGAGTTCGAAAAGGTCAAGAAATACGTGGCCGCGGGCCGGTGGTTCCCCTCCGGCGCGTCCATGGAGGAGAACGACGTCCTGGCCCCCTCGCACGAGTCCGTCATCCGCCAGATCCTGCTCGGAAGCAACTATTTCCGCAAGGAGCTCGGCGTGACGAGCCAGGAATTCATGATCCCCGACTGCTTCGGCTTTCCGGCCTCGCTGCCCTCGATCCTGGCCCACTGCGGGCTCCAGGGATTCTCCACGCAGAAGCTCTCCTGGGGCTCGGCCGTCGGGATCCCGTTCAACGTCGGGACGTGGATCGGGCCGGACGGCGCGTCGGTCACGGCCGCCCTGAACCCGGGCAGCTACGGCAGCCGGGTGGGCGAGGACTTGAGCGCCAGCGCCCCCTGGAAAAAGCGGATCGACGAGCTCGGGGCGAAGGCCGGCGTCTTCGCAGACTACATGTACTACGGAACGGGCGACGTCGGAGGCTCGCCGACGGACGAATCGGTCCGGTGGGTCGAGACCAGCCTGAAGAGCAACCGGGATTTCAAGGTCCTTTCGGCCAAGGCCGATCAGCTGTTCAAGGACCTGACGCCCGCCCAGAAGGCGAAGCTCCCGACCTACAAGGGCGAGCTGTTGCTCACGAACCATTCGGCCGGGTCGATCACCTCGCAGGCCGCCATGAAGCGCTGGAACCGGAAGAACGAGCTCGCGGCGGGTCGGGCCGAATCGGCCGCCGTCATAGGCGAATGGCTCGGAGGGACGGCCGTCCCCCGGGACCGGATGAATGAGGCCTGGCGGCTCGTCCTGGGCGGCCAGTTCCACGACATCATTCCGGGGACGAGCATTCCCCGGGCCTATGAATTTTCCTGGAACGACGAGCTGGTCGCGGCGAACCAGTTCAATTCCGTCTACGCGGACGCCGCGGGCGCCGCCGTCCGGGCGCTGGACACGCGGGCGAAGGGCGTCCCCCTTGTCGTAGCCAATCCGCTGGCCGTCGAGCGTGAGGACGTTGTCGAAGCGACCGTCGTCTTCGAAAAGGCCGTTCCTCCGGCGGTCCGCGTCTTCGACCGCGAGGGCAAGGAAGTCCCGTCCCAGATCTCGGGCATCGCGGGCAATAAAATCGGCGTCGTCTTCCTGGCTAAGGTGCCCTCGCTCGGCTATGCCGTGTTCGACGTCCGGCCTGCCGATGCACCTTGCGCCCTGTCCACGGGATTGAAGGTGACAGCCTCGACCCTCGAGAACGGGAAATACCTAGTCAGGCTCGACGCCGCGGGCGATGTGGTCGGCATCACCGACAAGAGCGCCGGACGGGAGCTGCTGGCGGCGCCGGCCCGGCTCGAATTCCATTATGAACGGCCGGCCCAGTGGCCGGCCTGGAACATGGACTGGGAGGACCGGGTGAAGCCGGCCTCGGGCGTCGTCGAAGGTCCGGCCAAGATCCGGATCGTCGAGAGCGGCCCGGCCCGCGTCGCCCTGGCCGTCGAGCGGGAGTCGCGCCACTCGAAATTCGTCCAGATCGTGCGCCTCGCGGCCGCCGGCGGCCGCGACCGGGTCGAGTTCGCCTCGACGATCGATTGGGCGACCCGGGAATCCTCGCTCAAGGCGGCCTTCCCCCTGACGGTCGCCAATCCCAAAGCCACCTACAACTGGGGTGTCGGGACGATCGAGCGGGGCAACAACGAACCGGTCAAGTTCGAGGTCCCGTCCCATCAATGGTTCGATCTGACGGACAAGGACGGCCGCTACGGCGTCGCGGTCCTCGAAGACTGCAAGTACGGGTCGGACAAGCCGGCGGACAACACCGTCCGTCTGACGCTTCTGTATACGCCCGGGGTGAGGACGTCCTATCGGGAACAGGCTTATCAGGACTTCGGACGCCACGAGATCCTCTACGCCCTCTACGGCCATGCGGGCGACTGGCGCGCCGCCGACGCGAACCTGCAGGCCGACCGCCTCAACCAGCCGCTGGTCGCGTTCCAGGCCGCGCCCCATGGTGGGTCCTACGGAAAAGCGATCTCGTTTCTCGCCGTCAGCAGCCGGGACGTGGTCGTCTCCGCGTTGAAGAAAGCGGAGGTGGGCGACGAGATCATCGTTCGCGTGGTTGAAACCAAAGGCAAGGCGGCCAAGGCCGTGGAATTGGCCTTCGCCGCGCCCGTCGTCGCGGCCCGGGAAGTCAACGGCCAGGAGCGGGACCTCGGCCCCGCCGTGGTGAAAGACGGCCGGATCGTGTTCGACATCACGCCCTATCGGCTGCGGACGTTCGCCCTGAAGCTCCAGCCGGCCCCATCGCCGCTCGGGGCGGCCGTCTCCACGCCGGTGGACCTGCCTTACAATGTCGATGTCGTCAGCGGCGACGCGCACAAGGCCGACGGCGATTTCGACGGGACCGGCAGGTCGTATCCGGCCGAGCTCTTCCCTGAAACGGTCACGAGCGGGCCCCTTGTCTTCAAGCTCGGCCCGAAGGCCGACGGCGCGCTGAACGCGGTCGCGTGCGCCGGCCAGACGATTCAGCTCCCCGCCGGGAATTTCAACCGGCTGTATCTGCTCGCCGCCTCGCAGGAGGCGGGCGGCCAGCGCGGCACGGACCCGGCGGCAGTCGCCTCCGGCTCGCGCGGCGCATTCAAAATCGGAAGCGCGTCGGTGGAGATCCCCGTTGAAGCCTGGACCGGATTCTACGGGCAGTGGGACAAGCGCCTCTGGGACGGCGACGGCGCATCGACCAATTTCGACCGCGGCATCAATTACGTCGGCCTTGCCCTGGCTTATGTCCGGAAGGACGACATCGTCTATTTCGCCACCCACCGTCATCTGAGGACCGGGGCCAACGATCCCTATCAATACGCCTATATCTACAAATACCGGATCGATCTGCCCGCCGGAGCGAAGGAGATCGTCCTTCCCTCCAATGAGCGGATCAAGATCTTCGCCCTGACCGCCGCCGTGAACGAGAACGATGCCGCCCTGCCGGCCCAGCCGCTGTTCGACACACTCGTCCGCGACCGGAACGATTTCGCCCGGTTCGCGGCCTGTCCAAAGCCCTTGATCTCTCCCGAGAAGGCCTATATCGCTTATACCAAGGCGCTGGCCGTGACCATGATGGTCTCCGACGAAACTGCCGAGATCCGATATACGCTCGACGGCAGCCTTCCGACCGAAGCGTCGCCTCCGTATGCCGGCCCGATCAGCCTCACCCAATCCGCCGTCGTCAACGCGGCGGCCTTCGACAAGACGCGCCTTTCGAGCGCCGTGGCGACGGCCGTCTTCAGCCGGTCCCTCCCGGTCAAATCTATCCAATATCTGGTCCCGCTTCCCGGCGCAAGGGGAGGCGCGGGCGCGGCCGGCAACCGGGCCCTGATCGATCTCGTTCGGGCGACGTCGGCGAACGACCGCGGCTGGCAGACCTTCGCCGCGGTCGACCTGGACGTGGTGCTGGATTTGGGCCAGGTGCGGGCGCTCGAGGGCCTGGTCCTCGGGACCATGGAAAACCACGCTTCGCGGGTTTTCCTGCCCGTGGCCGTCGAGTTATCGGTGTCGCTCGACAACAAGGATTTCCGGACGGTGGTTTCGGAGACGCTCGACGCCCCGACCCAAGCCCGCCCCTTTTCCCTGAAGAGCCTGACCTATGACCTGAAGAAAACGCCGGGCCGGTTCGTGCGCGTCAAGGCCAAGAATATCGGGACGCTTCCCGCGTGGCAGGCGAACGCGGGCCAAAACGCGCAGATGGCCTTCGACGAGATCCTCATCAAGTAGCGGCGGGAGAACGGCCGGTTTCAAAGCCCTGAACCGTAAATTTGTCTAAACCCATCGATGATGCTAAACTTACGGCAAGGGATTATTAAATGAAGAAGCTGCAACGAACCTTATGGCTCTTTCTGTTCATCGTCACCCTCGCGCCCGCGTTCTCCCAGACCGGTGTCGTCCGGGGGCAGGGGACGAAAGCGGACTCCGCGTACCTCGCCACGGACATCACCATTACTCTCAATCCGTATCACGTCGCCCCGCTGGCGGCCATCGCCGAATTCACGACCAAGCTTCCATGCAACGTCATGCTCGATGTCTGGGGTGAAATCCCCGTGAGCCGGGATTTCAAAGACGACAGCACCTCCCATAGCATTCCCATTGTGGGACTTTATCCGGGGCGAATTAACACGGTCGTGCTGACCCTTTATCGGCACCACGGGACGCCCGAAATTCAGACGCTTCCGATCACGACCGCGCCTCTGCCGGCCACGTTCCCTGTCATGGAGGTCAACGTGTCCATCCCGGCCCTCATGGAACCGGGCTGGAACCTCATGGACTTCGCCTACACCACCGGAACGGGACTCATCGTCAATCCTTTCATCTTCGACCCCTCCGGCCAGATCCGCTGGTACCTGGATCTATCGGCCACCCCGGGCCAGGCGTTTCCCTTCGAGAGGCTGAAGAACGGCAATTTCGTCGTCGGCGCCGGGAACTCCATCTACGAGTATGATATCCTGGGCAAACAGCAGAACAAGCTCACCGTCCCGGGTTATACCTTCCACCACGACATCCGGGAGATGCCCGACGGGAGCCTCATCGCCGCCGTGAACAAGGCCGGCAACCAGATCATCAACAGCACCGGCCTGATCAACAGCATCGAGGACGACATGATCCAGGTCAACCGGACGACGGCGGCCGTCATGGGCGAGTGGGACATGCGGGCCCTCCTTGACGTCAGCCGGAACGAAGTCATCAACAGCACCGGCGACTGGTTCCACATGAACGGCATCTGGTATAGCGCCCCCGACGATTGCTTTATCATCTCCGGCCGCCACCAGGGCGTGGTCAAAGTCACGCGAGGCAACAAGCTGAAATGGATCCTGGCCGCCCAAGACGGCTGGGGCAATACCGGCTTCGACGGTTCGGGCCCCGATCCGACGCCGTTTCTCCTCACGGCCGTCGATGCGAACGGCATTTGGTACGATCCCATCATCCAGAGCGGATTCGCGGCGGACCCCGATTTCGATTGGACCTGGGGTCAGCACAATCCCATGCTCCTCCCAAACGGCCACCTGTTCGTCTTCGACAACGGGTTCCGGCGGTGGTTCTCCGATGTCAGCGACTTCTTCTCCCGGGGCGTCGAATACCTCATCGACGAGAAGGCCTTGACGGTCCGCCAGATCTGGCAGTACGGCAAGGAACGCGGGATCGAACTGTATTCGACGATCATCAGCGACGTCGACGACCTGCCGCTGACGCACAACCGGCAGATGAACCCCGGCATCGTTCAGCTTCCGACCGGCTCCTACGCCAAGGTCATCGAAGTCACTTATCCGGGCAAGCAGGTGGTCTTCGAGGCCACCGCCCGCTTCAAGAACCTGCTCTCTTTGGGGACCGCGAACGGGGGATTCGATCTCGTCTACCGGACGCGGCGGATCTCGCTTTATCCCTGAGAGGGCGAGCGAGGAGCATCGATGATCGGACCGCTGAACATCCTCGTCGTCGATGACGAGGCGAATATCCGCAAAACCCTATCGGTCTATCTCGAATCGGAAGGCCATCGGGTCATCGGCGTTTCGAATTTCCAGGATGCCCTGGCCGAGGCCTCGCGCCGGTCGTTCGACCTGGCCTTTGTCGACCTCCGCCTCGGCACCCAGGACGGGCTCGACCTCATTCCCGCCCTTCTGGCCGCGACGCCCTGGCTGAAGATCATCGTCATCACGGCCTATGCTTCCATCGATACGGCCGTCGAGGCCATCCGCCGGGGGGCGACCGACTACATCCCCAAACCGTTCACGCCGGCTCAGATCGGGCTCGCCGTCCAAAAAGCGTTCGAAATGAGGACGCTCGAACAGCGGGTGGCCGCCCTCCAAGAGGACCTGGGCCGCACCCATCCCGAGATCGATTTCGCGAGCTCTCACCCGGCCATGCAGCAGGCGGTCGACCTCGCCCGGCAGGCCGCTCCGTCGGAGGCGACCATCCTCCTCCGGGGCGAAAGCGGGACGGGAAAGTCCGTCCTTGCCCGGGCGATCCATGCCTGGAGCCGAAGGGCCGATCGTCCGCTTGGTGTCGTATCGTGCCCTTCGTTCCCCTCTGAGCTTCTTGAAAGCGAGCTTTTCGGACACGCGAAAGGGGCGTTTACGGGAGCGGTGCGCGACAACCCCGGCCGGATCGCCGCCTGCGAGGGGGGGACGCTGTTTCTAGACGAAATCGGCGACCTTCCGTTGACGCTCCAGCCAAAGCTCCTGCGGTTCGTCCAGGACAAGGACTATGAGCGCGTGGGCGATCCGGTCCCGCGCCAGGCAGATGTGCGCCTCATCGCCGCCACGAATCTCGACCTCGACCTGGCCGTGAAGGAGGGGCGTTTCCGGGAAGACCTTTATTATCGCCTGGCCGTCATTCCGATCGACATTCCGCCCCTCCGGGACAGGCCGGACGACGTGGAGGCCCTGGCCCTTCGACTGTTGTCGTTACATGCCCGGGCCAATCACCGGGCCTTCGCGGGCTTCACCGAGGCGGCTTTGCGCTTGCTCCGGGGCTACACTTGGCCGGGCAACGTGCGCGAACTTCGCAACATCGTGGAGCGGGCCGTGATCCTGTGCAGGGCCGAGCGCATCGGGGTCGAATTCCTTCCCTCCGGTCTGCAGCCCGCGGAGTCCGCCCCGAAGATCGGCGACAAGGTCTCCCTGGAAAAAGTCGAGGAACAGCACATCCGTCGGGTGCTCGCCTCCGCCAAGTCCCTTCAAGAAGCCGCGGACATCCTCGGCATCGATCAGGCCACGCTCTGGCGCCGCCGCAAAAAATACCAGATCTGACCTTTCTCCGGCCGATTTTCCAGGCCATCAAGAGAATATCGCGCCTTGCCGAATTCAAAGCATTTCTCTCTCAGCCCTTGCATAATGCAAGGGGCAGCATCCCGATATTTGTATATCTGTTTTAAAATGAGCACGTTGCTGGCTCCAGAGGTTGGCATAGGACTTGCATTTGAAATGGAATGCGAGGAGAACGCAAATGTTCGGAATCCGTCAAAAAGTCCTGCTCGGTTTCGCCGGCCTATTGATCATCATCCTGGTCATCGGCGTCCAGAGTATTCTGACGCTGACCGGCCTGGGAGAATCGATCGACGTCATCCTGAGGGAAAACTACCGGAGCGTCATCGCCTGCCAGCAGATGAAGGAAGGCCTCGAGCGGATCGACAGCGGCCTGCTCTTCACCCTGCTTGGAGACCGGGCCCAGGGGGAAGATCTCATTCTCAAGAACCAGAAGGCGTTCGAAGAGGCCCTGCAAACCGAGCTGAACAACATCACCGTGCCCGGCGAAGGGGAAGCGGCCGAAAAGCTGCGGAGCCTTTATGCCACTTATCGGGCCGCGCTGCCGCAGGCGCTGGCCCCGGACCGGCCTCTGGCGCTGCGCCACGACGCCTATTTTTCCTCCCTTTTCCCGTTGTTCGGCCAAATCAAGGCGGCGGCCGACGAGATCCTCCAGATGAACCAGAGGAACATGATCGAGGCGAACGACCGGGCACGATTGAGCGCCGCCCAAGCCCGGAGCGGCATGTATCTCCTGCTCGCCCTTTGCACCCTCGTTGCTTTAACCTTCATGCATCTCACCGGCCGCTGGATCCTCCGGCCCGTGAAGCGCCTCACCCTCTCCGCGGACGAAATCCGGCGCGGGAATCTCGACCTCGTCGTAGCCTCCGATTCCCGAGATGAGATCGGACTCTTGGCCGAATCATTCAATGCGATGGCCGCCAGCCTCCGCGAATTGCGCCGAACCGACCAAGCCCGGCTCCTCCGCATCCAGCGCGCCACGCAGGAGGCCTTCGACCGGCTCCCGGACGCCGTGGCCGTGGTCGATCTCGATGGCCGCGTGGAGGTATCCACCGAATCCGCGAAAACCGTTTTCGGTCTGAGACCCGGCTCGCCGATCTTCGATTTGCCGCACGGGCTGGCCGATTACTTCAAGGAAGCGCTGGCCGAAGGCCGGCCCGCTCCGGCCAAGTCCCTGGCGCCGATGATCCAGCGTTTCGTGGGCGGAGAGGAGCGCTTTTATCGGCCCGAGGCGGTTCCCATCCTGGGCGCTGAGCGACAGCCGACCGGCGCGATTTTCGTCCTCCACGACGTCACCCAGCTGCGTCTGCAGGACGAGCTGAAGACGAGCGTCATCCGCGCGGTTTCCCACCAGCTCAAGACGCCCATGACGTCCATCCGGATGGCGATCCACGTCCTCCTCGAGGAAAAGATTGGCGGTTTGACCGAGAAACAGGCCGAGGTTCTCATGGCGGCGCGCGAAGACAGCGATCGGCTCGACGAGATTCTAAGCAACCTTCTCGATATCAGCCGGACGGGAACGGGCAAAGCCAGTTTCGAATACCAATCGTTCTCCCCGCAGTCGCTGGTCATGGATGCCCTGGAACCGTTCCGGTCGACGATCCAGGAAAAGGGCATCGCCTTGGGCATCGACCTTCACGGCAACCTGCCCGATGTTTGGACGGACCGGACCCGGACCAGCCGGGTCTTTGCCAACCTCCTGTCGAATGCCCTCCGCCATACTCCGGCCGGCGGACGCATCTTCCTCGCCGCCAAAGAAGAGGAAAATGCCGTCCGGTTCGTGGTTTCCGATACGGGGGAAGGCATTCCGGCCGAGTCGTTGGGCCGCGTCTTTGAACCGTTGTTCCGCGTCCCCGGCCGCGATTCCGCCGGCGGGGCGGGTCTCGGCCTATCCACCGCCAAGGAGATCGTCGAGGACCAGGGGGGAACGATCTCCGTCGAAAGCCGGGAGGGGAAAGGGACGACGTTCGCGTTCACCCTTCGCCGGACGGATCGGATCGATTCAAAGGAGGTTTCCCAATGACGGATTTTATCCTGGTCCTGGCGATCTTTCTGCTGTTCGGGCTCGGCGTTCTGTATGTCCGGGTATGCGAAAGGCTGTGACCCATGTTCGAGCTCCTCGCCCTCATCGCCGGTCTCCTGCTCATCGGCTATCTGATCTTTACGGTCCTCCGACCGGAGAAATTTTGAAGCGATAGGTGGCCCATGGATATCCCCGGATTGATCCAACTGGTCCTCTTCATCGGCGTTCTCGGCCTGCTGACGAAGCCGGTCGGCCTGCTCCTCGGCCGGGTCCTGGATCCCGAGGGCCGGACGGCACTCGACCCCGTGCTCAAGCCCGTCGAGCGGCTCCTGTACCGTCTCCTCGGCGTGGATCCCAAAGCGGAGCAGAGCTGGAAACAATACGCCTTTTCGCTCCTCGCCTTCAGCTTGGTCGGCGTGCTGTTCACCTATGTCGTTCTCCGCTTTCAACACCTCTTGCCCTTGAACCCCCGGAAGCTTGGCCCGGTCCCGCCCGGACTCGCCTTCAACACGGCGGTCAGCTTCGCGACCAACACCAATTGGCAGAACTATGCGGGCGAGAGCACGCTGTCCTATTTTTCGCAGATGGTCGGGCTCGCCTTCCACAATTTCGTCTCGGCGGCCGCGGGCATCGCCGTCGCCGCGGCGCTCGTCCGGGGGATCGCCCGGCGTTCGGCGAAAACCATCGGCTCCTTCTGGGCCGACCTCGTCCGGGTGAACCTGTACCTGCTGCTGCCGATCTGCCTTGTCCTGTCGCTCGTCCTGGTGTCGCAGGGCGTCATCCAGAACTTCCAGCCCGCCCGCGAGGCGGCGCTGGTCGAGCCGTCCGGGACGGTCGCGACGCAGACGATCGCCCAGGGCCCGGCTGCCTCGCAGATCGCGATCAAGATGCTGGGCACGAACGGGGGCGGGTTCTTCAACGCCAATGCCGCTCATCCCTATGAAAACCCGACGCCGTTCTCGAATTTCCTCCAGATGCTGGCCATCTTCCTCATCCCAGCCGGCCTGACATATTACCTGGGAACGAGCGTCAAGAACCGTAAGCACGGCTGGGCGGTCTGGACGGCGATGGCCGTCCTGTTCCTGGCCGGCGTTCTCGTTTGCTGGCGGGCCGAAAGCGCCGGCAATCCGCGCCTCGCGGCCCTCGGCGTGGACGCAGCCGGCGGCAATATGGAAGGCAAGGAAGTCCGGTTCGGCATCTTCAATTCGAGCCTCTTCGCCACGGTCACGACCGATGCTTCCTGCGGAGCGGTGAATGCCGCGCACGACTCCTTCACGCCCTTGGGCGGGCTGGTCCCTCTGTTCAACATCCAACTCGGTGAAGTGGTTTTTGGGGGGGTAGGCTCGGGATTGTACGGAATGCTCGTCTTCATCGTCCTGGCGGTGTTTCTGACCGGCTTGATGGTCGGGCGCACGCCGGAATACCTGGGCAAGAAGATCGAGGGCTATGACGTGAAAGTCGCGGTGCTGGCCCTGCTCGTTCTGATCTTCAGCATCCTCGGCTTCGCCGCGTGGGGCGCGGCCGGACGGTCCGGACTGGCCGGCCTGGGGAACCGAGGCCCCCATGGTTTGAGTGAGATCCTTTATGCCTTCTCCTCGACTGTGGGAAACAACGGCAGCGCCTTCGGCGGATTGAATGGGAACTCGCCCTGGTACAACGTGACTCTGGGGCTGGCCATGTTTTTCGGCCGGTTCCTCATGATCGTCCCCGTCCTGGCCCTGGCCGGCAGCCTCGGCCGCAAAAAGCTCCTCCCTCCAAGCGAAGCGAGCTTTCCCGTGAGCGGACCGCTGTTCATCATCATCCTGATCGGCACGATCGTCATCGTCGGAGCGCTGACGTTCCTGCCCGCTCTGGCCCTCGGCCCCATCGTCGAGCATTTCACGATGACCGGATCGGCGCTTCTCTATTAGGGGACGAAGATGGTCGCTAAAACCCATTCGCTGTTCGATCGCCGGATCATCGGGCCCGCCATGCTCGATTCTTTCCGGAAGCTGAACCCGGTCTTTCTCCTGAAGAATCCGGTGATCTTCGTGACCGAAGTGGGCGCTGCCCTGTGTACCCTGGGCCTGGTTTTCCGCTGGGCCGGCGAAGCGCCGGGCTTCACCTTCCAGATCTCCCTCTGGCTCTGGTTCACCGTGCTCTTCGCCAATTTCGCCGAGGCCATGGCCGAGGGCCGGGGCAAGGCCCAGGCCGATGAACTCCGCAAGGCCCGGACGCGGACGCAGGCCAGCCTGTTGCAGGCCGACGGTTCGGTCCGCATCGTCGCCGCGGACGAGCTGCGAAAAGGCGATCTTGTCGTCGTCGTCGCCCGCGAAGTCATCCCCGCGGACGGCGAGATCGTCGAAGGGGCGGCCACGGTGGATGAATCGGCCATCACCGGGGAGTCCGCCCCTGTCATCCGGGAAGCGGGCGGCGACCGGAGCGCCGTGACCGGCGGCACCCGGGTGCTGTCCGATCGGATCAAGGTCCGGGTCACGGCCAACCCGGGCGAGAGCTTCCTTGACCGGATGATCGGACTGGTCGAGGGAGCCCGCCGCCAGAGGACTCCGAACGAGATCGCCCTGACGATCCTGCTCGCGGCGCTCACGATCATCTTCCTGGTCGTCGTCCTCAGTCTCCGACCCTTCGGAAGCTATTCGGGCGTGTCCTTGACGGTGACCGTTCTCGTGGCACTCCTCGTCTGTCTCATTCCGACGACGATCGGCGGCCTGCTTAACGCCATCGGGATCGCGGGCATCGACCGCATGGTCCAGAAAAACGTGCTGGCCATGAGCGGCCGGGCCGTCGAAGCGGCGGGCGACGTAGACGTCCTTCTTCTCGACAAAACCGGGACGATCACCTTGGGCGACCGCCAGGCGTCGGCCTTCATGCCCGCCCCCGGGGTCTCCGTCGAGGACCTGGCGAACGCGGCCCAGCTCGCTTCTCTCGCCGACGAGACGCCCGAGGGACGGAGCATCGTCGTCTTGGCCAAGAAATACGGTCTCCGCGGCCGGACCATCTCCGATATGCCCGGGGCCGTATTCATTCCGTTCTCGGCCCAGACCCGGATGAGCGGCCTGGATTTCGAAGGACGCCGCATCCGCAAGGGCGCGGCCGATGCCATTCAAGGATTCACCGGAAAGCCGATCGCCGCGGAAGTCCAGGACGCGGTCAGCTACATCTCCCTTTCGGGCGGGACCCCGCTCCTCGTCGCGGACGGTCAGAATGTCCTGGGCGCCATCCACTTGAAGGACATCGTCAAGGGGGGCCTCCGCGATCGTTTTGAGCGATTCCGGGCCATGGGCATCAAAACGATCATGATCACCGGCGACAACCGCCTGACGGCGGCCGCCATCGCCCGCGAGGCGGGCGTGGACGACTTCGTAGCCGAGGCCAGGCCCGAGGACAAGCTCACCCTGATCCGGCGAGAACAGGCGGCCGGCCGTCTCGTGGCCATGACCGGCGACGGGACGAACGACGCGCCGGCGCTGGCCCAGGCGGACGTCGGCGTGGCCATGAACACCGGAACGCAGGCGGCCAAGGAGGCGGGCAACATGATCGACCTGGACTCCAATCCCACCAAGCTGATCGAGGTCGTCGAAATCGGAAAACAAATGCTCATCACCCGCGGGGCCCTAACGACGTTCAGCATCGCCAACGACGTGGCCAAGTATTTCGCCATCATCCCCGCCCTGCTGGTCGGCGTCTTTCCGGTCATCGCCCCGCTCAACATCATGGGCCTCCGCTCCCCGCAGAGCGCGATTTTGAGCGCCGTCATCTTTAACGCGCTCATCATCGTCGCCCTCATCCCCCTGGCCCTCCGCGGGGTGCGCTTCCGGCCTTTGGGCGCGGCCGCGCTCCTCCGGCGCAACCTCCTGATCTACGGCCTCGGCGGGCTCATCGCCCCTTTTCCGGGCATCAAAATCATGGATATCATCGTGAACGCTCTCCATCTCGTATGAGCGGGCGAAAGGCGGACAGACCATGAAATCCTGGATGCGGGAGATTCGGACGTCGCTGAGGGCGACGGCGGCCCTCGGCCTTCTTCTCTGCGGCCTCTATCCGTTGGTCGTCTGGGTATCGGCCCAAATCGTATTCCCGGCCAAGGCCAACGGCTCGCTCCTTGTTCGCGACGGGAAGGTCGTCGGCTCCGAGCTCATTGCCCAAGGATTCGCGGGCGCGAAATATTTCCATCCCCGTCCCTCGGCCGCGGGTGGGGGATACGATGCCCTGGCGTCTGGCCCCAGCAATCTAGGGCCGCTGGCGAAGGGCTTGATCGAAAGCGTGCGCGGACGCGCGGCCGCCTATCGGGCGGAAAACGGCCTGGAATCCGGCGCTCCGGTGCCCGCCGACGCCGTGACCGCTTCGGGAAGCGGCCTCGACCCCCATATCTCGCTCCGAAACGCCGCTCTCCAGGCTCCGCGCGTAGCTTTGGCCCGAGGGATGACCGAGATTGCCGTCCGAGATATCATCGGATCGCTGGCCGAAGGCCGGGACGCAGGAATTTTCGGCGAGCCGAGGGTGAATGTTTTGAAGCTCAATCTCGCGTTGGATGAAAAAAGAAATGGCGGACGATAGGGCCAACGAGTTCCTGCAGCTTATCCGGCGATCGCAGCGCGGGCGGCTGAAGGTCTACCTCGGCTACAGCGCCGGGGTGGGGAAGACCTACCAGATGCTCCAGGAAGGCCATCGCCTGAAGGGCGACGGCATCGACGTCGTGATCGGACTGCTCGAGACGCACGGCCGGACGGCGATCGCCGAGCTGGCCCGGGGACTCGAAGTGGTGCCCCGGCGCCGCCGGGATTACCGGGGGATCGTCGTCGAGGAAATGGACGTGGACGCCGTCCTGGCCCGGAAGCCGCAGGTCGCCCTGATCGATGAGCTGGCCCATACCAACGTCCCCGGCAGCCGGAATCCGAAACGGTATGAGGACGTGCTGGACGTGCTGGCCGCGGGGATCCACGTCATCTCCACCCTAAACGTCCAACACCTCGAAAGTCTCTATAACATCGTGGAAAACGCCGTTGGAGTCAAGGTGCGGGAGCGGATCCCGGACTCCGTCCTGGCCGAGGCGGATCAGATCGTGGACGTGGACCTGGCGACCGAGGATCTCCGCAAGCGCCTGGAGGACGGCAAGATCTATCCGAAAGATCGCATCGCGACCGCCCTGAGCAATTTTTTCGTCCCCTCCAACCTCGAAAAGCTCCGGGAGTTGACCTTGCGCGAGCTGGCCGCGCAGATCGATTTCCGCCGGCGGGAAGCCAAGGCCGAAGAGGGCGAGACCGTGGGGGACCAGGTCATGGTCTGTCTAAGCTCGCACGGCCCCAACAGCGAAAAGCTCCTGCGCTACGGATCGCGACTCGCCGGAAAGTTCAACCGCAACTGGTATGCGGTTTATGTCCAGACGCCTTCGGAGGCGGCCACCGTCATCGACGCCAAAGTCCAGCGGATGCTCTCGGACACGCTCACCCTGGCCAAACAGCTCGGCGCGCTCGTGTTCACCTACAAGGGCGAAAATATCGTAGATACCATTCTCCGCTTCGCCCGGGAATACCGCGTCGGCCACATCGTCGTCGGCAAGTCGTGCCCCAAGCCCTTCTGGAAAAGATTCGGCCGGAACAAGGCAGTCGTGGAGGATCTTATCGCCGCGGCGAAAGGCGTAACTGTGATCGTCATCGATCCCGCCTCGAATGTTCCCCCGGCCATCGCCCGGCCCCGGCCGGAACTGGATGACCGCGAGGGACAATACGGGAAGGCGGACGCTGAAGGGGCGGAGGCTGGCCCTTCAGCGCCCGTCGTGCGGGACCTGCTCAGCCCCTGGCTGTCCCCGCGCCGCATCGTCCTCTGGGGAATGCCTATCGCCAAAGAGCAGGTCCTCCGGACGCTCGCGGAAACGGTCACGCACGAAGACGGCGTTTCCGATCCGGAGAAGCTCCTCGCCGACATCCTGGTCCGGGAGGAGCAGGGATCCACCTTCTTCAATGAGGGCGTCGCCTTCCCTCATGTCCGGGTCGAAGACTTGACCGCTCCGGTCGTGGCCCTGGGATTGACCCGCGGGGGCGTGGCGGACATTGCAACCGACAAGCCGATCGAGATCGTCTTCCTCATCCTATCGCCCGCCGGTACGCCCGACCTCCAGGTGAAGCTCCTGGGCGCAGCGAGCCGGGCTGCCCAGAGCCGCCCGCTTCTCCAGGCTTTGCGATCGACGGAAACGCCGGACGAAGTGCTGCGGGCCATCCTGAACTGGGAAGCGTCTATTCCGCGTACCATCGGAGCGTAAGTCGCGTAGAGTGAAAGAGCAGATCTTTATACTCTAATATTTTGTCATTCTTAACTTTGAAAGGGGATGTCCACGAAAAAACTTATTACCGCTTTCGCGGCCTCGGCGCTTTTCCTTGCTTCCGCAACGGTTTTCGCCCAAGCCTCTCCCGCCGATGAACCCAAATCGCCGTACACGTTTACCGGCAATATTTCCTTAGCCAGCCAATACATCTTCCGCGGACTAGCTCAGACCAACGGTTATCCCGCGCTCCAGGGAGGAATGGATTTTTCCCATGCGAGCGGATTCTATGCCGGCATCTGGCTCTCCAATATTTCCTGGTTCACGGACCAGAACGCCAACATCAAGTCGGCCCCGGTTTCGCTCGCCTCGCCCGGCAGCGTCGGCGCCCCCTATGCGCCGAATCAAAGCAATGCGGCCGGCATTGAATGGGATTTCTACGCGGGTTTCAAAAACAGTTTTACCGGCGGCGATTGGAACTATGATCTGGGGATCATCCAATATTACTACCCGGGCCGCTACGATAACGTCGGGGCCTACCGCAACCCAAACACGATCGAAATCTACGGCTTGATCGGGTACAAATGGGTGTCGTTTAAGTATTCCAGGGGGATCAGCGCCTATACTTTCGGGGTCAATGAGTCCAAGGGCGCCTATTACCTAGACCTCTCCGCGACCATTCTCCTGGGCGAGAGCGGTTTCAACCTATTGGCCCACGTCGGCAAATACAATTTTCCGGGCAACGCCAACGTCGGATACTGGGGAACCTCCGGGGGCAATAACAACTTCTTTGACTATACCGACTACAAGCTGGGGCTGACAAAAGAATATTTGGGCTACATCTTCGGGATCGCCTGGACGCATGCCGACACAAAGGACGCCGCTCCGGACGGCCAGACGACTGCCTACATGAACGCGTTTGGCAAGAACATCGGGGGTCATCGCGTCGGGCTGTCCGTCACAAAGACCTTTTGATCCGTAGAATCGTCGAGAACTACCTCGACTGCGGGGATCCACTTCCGCCGCGAAGGCTCGTCCCTTGACTGGACTTTTCTTGCGGATCCGGATAAATATAGACGAAGATTCAAGGAGGACCTAATGGCCGAACATCCGCTCAAAACCATGGAAAAACTTGATCCGGCGCTGATGGATCACCTGCACGGCTCGCAGGACTTGTTCTTTGCCGACGGCGCCCTGCCCAAAAAGATCAAACTCCTAATCGCCATGGCCTTCGATGCTGCCCACGGCGCCCAGAACGGCGTGCGGGCCCTCGCCGCGGCCGCCATGCGGGAAGGCGCGAGCAAAGCGGAGATCGCCGAAGCGATCCGGGTGGCGTATCACCTGACGGGGGTGGGGACGCTCTATACCGCGGCCCAGGGATTGAAAGAGCTCGTCGCCGAGACGGACCAAGTCATCTGACCCGGGGGGGGAGGACCCTCATGAAACGAACCGCCCTGGTTGCGCTATTATTCCTAGCCGCGGTGCTGGTCCTTCCGGCCGCGGGGCAGGTCCCCGCGCCGGAGTCGGTCTTCGGGTTCAAGGCGGGGGCCGACATGCGGCTCGCGACCTATGACCAGGCGATCGCGTATTTCAAGAAGCTGGCCGAAGCGAGTCCCTGCCTGAAGCTCGTGGAAGCGGGCAAGACGAGCCAGGGCCGGACGGCGTATTTCGCCCTCGTTTCGAGCCCGGAGAATCTGGCCCGGATCGACCGCATCCGGGAGATCGCGCTGCGGCTGGCCCATCCCGAGGGGCTGACCGACGAGGCGGCCCGCGCTCTCGCCCGCGAAGGGAAGGCCTTCGTCCACGTCGACGGCGGCTGCCACGCGACCGAAGTGGCCGGTCCGCAGATGATGCCTCTGCTCGCCTACGATCTGCTCCGCCGTTCGGCGGAAACGCCGTTCAAGGAGATCCTCGACAACGTCGTCTTCTTTCTCTGGCCGACCATGAATCCGGACGGCCAGCAGATGGTGGGAGAGTGGCACCGGAAGAACCTCGGCACGCTCTACGAGCAGTCCGGCCTGCCGCGCCTCTACCAGGAATACGTGGGCCACGACAACAACCGAGACGGGTACATGCTCAACATGATCGAATCGCGGATCATGGAGCATTTCTGGCGCCAGTGGGAGCCGCAGATCGTCTATGTCCATCATCAGACGGCGCCCTTCCCGACGCGCATCTGGCTGCCGCCGTTCTCCGAGCCCGTCGGGCTCGAAGCCCCGCCTCTCTCCTCGCGCGAAGTGAACATGATCGGCATGGCCATCGCCCAGGGCCTCGAGGAGCGGGGTATGGTCGGCGCGACCCACATGGGCACGTCCTTCGACGCCTGGTATCCCGGCTACGTCGACTACGCGCCGATCTTCAAGAACATCCCGTCCTTCTGGACGGAAACGGCGGGGAACATGGCCGCGCCGCGCGAGTATACGCTGAACGACATCCCGCAGGGCTTACGCGACCTCCGTCCGGGGAGCCTGTATTCCAGTCCGTGGCCGGCCGGCTCGTGGCGCCTGGCGGACGCCGTCGCTTACGACGAAGTCGCGTCGCTCGCGGTGTTGGAATACGCCGCCCGGTACAAGGACTCGCTTCTCTTCAACCGCTACCAGGCCGGGCGGGACCAGATCGCCCGTGGCCGGAAGACCGCCCCGTTCGCCTACGTCATTCCCCAGGGCCAGCGCGATCCCGTCGCGGCGGTCGAATTGCTCCGCCGCCTCGCGTTCGCCGGGGTGCGGGTCTCGCAGCTCACCGCCCCGGCCACGGTCGACAACGTGGAGTATCCGGCCGGCACGTGGATCGTCCCGACGGACCAGGAATTTGCGGCCATGGCCCGCGAGCTCCTCGACATCCAGAAATATCCCGATTTGCGCCAGTATCCGGGCGGCCCGCCGCTTCGGTCTTATGACGCGGCCGGCTGGACCCTGCCCCTGCAGATGGGCCTCAAATGGGCGGCGGCCGCGGCGCCGCTCGGGGACGATGTCCGGGCGAAGATGAAGCCCTTGGGGTCGGCTCCCGATCCGAAGGACAAGCCCACGCCTTACAATATGGCGGCGGTCAATGATCCGGCGCCCTTCGACAGCGTTTCCGGCATCGGCTTCAACGCGAGCCCGGCCGCGGCGGCCGTCGTTCCGCCAGCGGGGAAGATCTCGGGCCGGGGGCCAGCCCTCGCGGTCGATCCCGCGCAGAACAACGCCTTCCGGGCCGTGAACCTGGCCTGGAAACAGGGCGGCCGCGTCGCTTATGCGGCGGGCTCCCCTGGCGCCGGAGCGCGCTATCTCATCAGCGGCCTTTCGGAAAAGGCCCAGACGCAAATCGTCAACTCGCTGGCCCTCGTCGCCGAACGGAAGGCCGCCGGCGGGGTCCCCATGAAGAAGCCCCGGATCGGCCTCTTCCAGCCCTGGAGCGGCAGCATGGACGAGGGCTGGACGCGCTGGATCCTCGAACAATACGGGTTCAACTTCTTGAGCCTCCATCCCGAGGACTTCCATGCGCCTCTCCGCAATAAAATCGACGTCCTGATTCTCGCCGACGATGCCCGTCTGCCCGTCGCGGGTGGCGCGGGGACACAGGGCGCGCGCGGCGCGACGCCAGCCGGAGGAGGAATGCCTTCCGCGACGACCGGGTCGCCCGCGGCCGGAGCGGGGGCCGGACAGGGCGCCGGCGCGCGCGGGGGCAGTGCCGCCAGAGCGGTCCGCCCGGAATATGCCTATACGCTTACACCTGAGGATTTGCAGGCATTCGAAGCGTTCGTCCGGGGCGGCGGGACCGTCGTCTGTTTCAACGCGGCCACACGGTTCGTTATCCAGCAGTTCAAACTGCCGGTCAAGAACGTGGTCGAGGGTCTGAAAGCGGAGGAATTTTTTATGCGCGGCTCGATCGTCGAGGTCGTCGTGGATCCGACGCACCCCGTGATGGTCGGCATGCCCGAGACGGCGGCGGTGTTCGTCGACGGCAGCCCGGTCTTCGACAAGCTCGAGGGCTTCAAGGGAACGGTCCTGGCAAAATACGCCGACGCGGGCCATCCGCTCCTCTCCGGCTATCTCATCGGCGAGAAATATCTCCTAGGCAAGGCCGCGGCGCTCGACGTCGAGCTCGACAAGGGCCATGTCGTGCTCCTCGGATTCCGCCCGGAGTGGAGGGCGCAGCCGTTCGGAACGTTCCGGGTCGTGTTCAACGCGGCGCTTTACGGGAGGTGAGGCCGGGCCCCCCGCTCCCTCGTCCGAATATTCGGGATTTTTGGGGCTATTGACATCGCCGCACCGCAGGGATACATTTCTTACATGTGCGAGGGGGAGATACATCGCCCGAATCGGCCATTCGCCTCATACTCTCGGCTAAAATCCAATATCGTCTAATTTTCTTTATCTAAAATAGAAAGGAGGTCACAATGACCTGCATGAAACCGTCCAGAAACCTGAGGACCCTCGGATTGCTTTTGTTGGGACTATTAACCACGTTTGCGATGACCGGGTGCAAAGGCAAAGAAAGCCCTCCAGCGCCGACCCCGGCTCCGGTGACCGAAAAGCCGGCCGTTCCATCCGACGAGATCACGATGGATACGGTCGCTTCGGTTCTAGGCAAAGCCGAAGCTGAAAACTCAGGCGTTTTCGAGCTTAACAAAACGGACCAAGAACTCCAGGTCACTTACCATTTTTACCGGCTTCATCAGCGGCGCATGGAGGAATTTCTGGGGCCTGATCTGGCACCCAAAATCCAGGCGCTCTATAAGAAGTTTCCCTCGATCGACCGCGTATTTTTCAAAGTGAATGCCTTCATCAGGACCGATGGTATTCAATGGAAGCCGTACTGCACATTCGTCACGACGCGGAAACTGATCCAGGAAACCAATTGGACCGATCAGTTGGCCAACGACCTCTTCAAGGTCGTCCTCGAACTGAAATACGTAGAGTAATCTCCTCCCTCGGTCATCCGCCGGATTGACGCTTCGGGGAGAGCCTAGAACGAGTCGCATGAAGGCGTCGGGCGCCATTCTTGCGCTTCTGGGGCTTTTATCGTGCGGGAGGTTGGCCCTGGCCCTGGAGAAGCCGATCTCGGTCACATTTGAGGACCGGACGGAGTATCGCTCGCGGCTCCCGTCAAGATCGACGGCGTCAATCCTTTCAGATAGCGGGATCGGGCCCCTGTTTTTTCATTGAGGAGAGGGGCCGATTTTGATAGAATCCGAGCCGATCCGTTGATCTCTTTCCGAGGGAGGAGGCATCCGATGGGTAAACCGGGAAAAATCAGGTCCGTGGCAGGCTCCATCCGCTCGATTGTGGCCATGGTTTTCTGGGGCGTCCTTCTCTGCGTGCTCGTCGTTCTGGGCTATCAGTTCTTCAAGATGAAGATGCTGGTCGGGCACTACAAGGAGGGCGTCGTCGAGATCACCCAGAAATACCAGGGCGTTCTGGACGAATACAACAAGGCGGCGGAAAAGTTCAACGAGCTCAAGTCGCGCTATAACGAGGTCCTGGCCCGGACGGTCATCACCGAGCTCAAAGTCGAGAACAACAAGTGCTCCGTCATCCTGAAGAACTCGGAGGGGGTGCTGGCCGAGATCCCCATCGAGGTTGATCTCCGCAAGGAGGTGTTCGTCGACTACATCTTCTTCGACAACCGGCTGTTCATCCGGCGCGTATTCGATTCGGGGACCGCCCCCGAACGTGCCGCGGACATCCTCGCCCTCCAAAACGTCCGGGGATTCCTGCCGGCGGCGATCGACTGGAGCGACCCAAAATTCCGCTATGGCAAGAGCATCTACCGGAAGCTCGCGGACGGCACCTGGATGATCACCGTGACAGGCGGCGGGGCGTTGGACATCGATCGAAAGGAAAACATTCCCCATCTCGAGTTTATCAGCCCGCTCGAAGGCTTTCTCCTTAAAGACTACAAGCCGGAGAACGGCGAACTCCTGCAGAAGGCGTTCGACGAGAAGATCAACAAATACGCGGGAGAATTGGGCGTCCTCGATGTCCTGAAATTCGCCCTCGGCATTTCGGGCGGTAAATAGGGGGCGGGCCATAAAGGCCATCGTCGCCCAGGTCCCGTTTCCAGTTTGTGCATTTGGCCGGCCTGACAATTTTCGCGGCATTCATGACATTTTCCGCGATAAATCGGACTGTGCCTTCATAGCATTCCGTCAGCACGGTTTTTTTGTCTTCATAAGTGGAGTGGCAAACGAGGCCATGGCATACATGTTGCTGAAGGGCGGGAACAACATGCCGAAATGATTAAAGGTCATGAACAGAGTTGAGAACACGCGACAACTCTTGGTCGGTAAGTTCTTTCTTTTTCATTCAATCTTCCTTTGTTGGAGGCTGACCTAATCCAGCTCATTGTGCCACCGGTAAGTGAAAGTACGAAGTCTCTCTGGATTATGCTATACTTTTAGCGGTCGGGCTTTCTGGGATGTCATTTGGGGAAACAAACATCGATGATTATGATTTGAAAGGAGGCCGTCATGTCTGAGATTCGCATTGGTAAAGTGACGCACTATTTCGATCATATCAGCGTCGCGGTGTTGGAACTTACGGAGAAGATACGGGTCGGCGACACAGTCCACTTTCTTGGCCACTCGACTGATTTTAAGCAAGAGGTGAATTCTTTACAGATTGAGCACCTTAGCGTGAACGAGGCCACGCAAGGCCAAGAGGTGGCCCTGAAAGTGAGCCAAAAAGTCCATCTGAATGATGCCGTGATCAAAATCACTGCGGAGGGATAAGGATTTACTTTTTTTGGCTTATTATTCTTCCGACCGAAAAGAACCTTGGCCTGGATGTTGTTTCCGCCTCGCTTAGAGGCCGAGCAGGATCAAGACGCCGGCGGCGATGGCCAGGACCTCCATGATCGTCGGCATACCGCTAACGTTCAATTTGAGCACCGGGATCAGCCCGGTCAGGATGAGCCAGATGCCCAACAGGATCATTCCTAGACTCTTGGTCACCTTGAAATTGGCCATTTTTTTGCTCCTTGAATACCTAATGCCCGAGGAACGCCCTTGGTCCCTTTTTTTAAAGTTTATCATGCCACAATGGCTTTAGCAAGCGCGCCTTGTTCTCTTGGTTCTCCGGATTGTCGAGGAGGAGCCGAAGCCCGGTTAGATGTCGCCTTGTAGTCTCAGAATTGATAACCCGTGTACACCTGGAATACGTTGTTCTTAGCGTTAACGCTGGGGAAAAAAGAGGGGGTCCCCCCGGCAAAAGTCGACGGGTCCTTATACAGATTGCCGAAGCTGAGATTGATCCGGGCCCCGATCAGGAACCCCTTGAACGGAGTGATTTCCACGCCTCCGGCCAGCCCATAATCGAAACGGTTGAAAAGGTCCAGGATTTTATCCGTCGCGGGGTCGCCGGTGCGGGCCCCCTCGACGTTCGCCTTCAACAGATAGGAGACTTGTGCTCCCGCTTGGATTTGGGCGATTTTCCCGAGATTGATGACCATCAGCGAAGGCATGATGAGATAATCCAGTTGGACGGACCCCGTCGTCCGGTTTGGTAAGCCTCGACGGTGCGGTCGGGCAGGTTCGAGGACGGACCGTGGTGATCAACGCCGACACCGTGCACGATTTTCGCGGTTATTGACAGCGTCGCCCGGCCGGCGATATAGTACCGGCAAGGTGAGGAGGGTACATTCATCGTCCGGAGCGGGAATTCGCCGCGTCGCGGAAAAGGAAACTCCCATCACGTTCGACGCCCATCGCCAGAAGAGGCCGTAGGATAAACGCCGAAGAAAAAAAGTGATCGCGCGTCGTAATGACGGAATGGGATTGAAAAAATGCTAATAAAAACGCGCGGCCGTCTCAGCGGACTGACTCATCTCTCGGCGGCCCTGGCGGCCGTTGTCGGCTCCGTCGTTTTGATCCTTGTAGGCGGGACGAACCCGGTGAAAATTATCGCCTTGAGCGTTTACGGCATCAGTGTGATTTTTCTCTTCGGATCGAGCGCCGCGTATCATTTGATCAAAGCCGAACCGAAGGCGATCGCCAATCTGCGAAAACTTGATCATGCGGCAATCTATGTGCTGATTGCCGGAAGCTATACGCCCTTCTGCGCGATAATGTTCACCGGCTTTTGGCGATGGGGATTCCTGGCCATCATCTGGTCCCTGGCCGTACTGGGGATCATCGTCAAGATGTTCATCATCAAGGCTCCGCGCTGGGTCACCGCCGGCGTCTACGTGATCCTGGGGTGGCTTTGCCTCGTCGCCGCAGGGGAAGTTATGAGGACGCTTCCGGCCGGCGCCCTGATCGGGCTAAGCATCGGCGGCTTAATCTATACTATCGGCGCGGTCATCTACATCACCAAAAAGCTCGATTTATTCCCAGGGAAATTCGGATTCCACGAAGTCTGGCATATCTTTGTCATTCTCGCTGCGCTGGCCCATTACATCACCATCGCGGTCTATATCGCCCCCGCCGGATAACGAATTGGAGAGGCCAGCCGGAAGATTTTCTATTTCAGTTTTGTCTTGCCTTCTTTGGGGGATTCCGCCGTTTTTTGGCTCTTGACGCCTTCCTGTTCTTTCGGGGGGGCTGCTTTCTTTTCCCTCTTTATCTTTTTTTCCTTGCCCTCTTCGGGGACTTTCTTAGGCTTCTCGACTTTACCGCCTTCCTGTTCTTTCGGGGGGGAGGCCGCCCTTTCCGCCTTTATCTTCGCCATTTCTTCCGTTCTCTTTTCTTTGTCGGCGATCAGCCTCAGCCTTTTATTCGCGGCCCTGACATTTGCTTTCAATTTTCTAACGAGAGGATCTTTATCGATCTTGGGAGCTTCGATCCCCTTCCCAGACAGGAAAGACAGCCGATTTTGAAGTTCTTGTTCAAAATATGCCTTATGCCGCATTTGCACCTGCTTCCGCTTTAATCCCATTTCTTCCTCCTCTCCGATTCAGTTATTCTTCTCCGGCAGCCTTTAGACTATGCATGGTCTTCTCTTCCCTGCCGGGCTGATAATTACCGAGGTTATGTATATCAGGGTTTTCGCTAAAAAGCCATCACATTTCAGGTTGGGCTTGGCCTTGTAAGCGTAAGTCACAGTCAGATTGCCGGCGTTGACGCCCGCCACCGTCCCACCAGGGCGCCGGCTGCATCATAGCGCCCGGGTCGCCTTGACTATTATTCCATAACGGACGTATTAGAAAGAGAGTAACGTGAAAAAGGGGAGGCCGCAGAGAAAAGCATGAAAAGAACAATGTCGCCGGCAAGGTCTTTGGGAAAGAGGCCTTTTCCGGCCTTCTCCAATACACCGACAGACAGCAATGTTCACGGCAGCGACATGATCGCCAAGGATCGCTATTCGCTGATCGTAATCGGAGGCGGACCGGCCGGTCTCTTCTGCGCCTTACGGGCGGCGGGGAATGGGCGAAAAATACTCCTCTTGGAGAAAAAGCCCTCTGTGGGCCGAAAAATTCTGATGACCGGTTCCGGGCAATGTAATATCACCCATGATGGAGATATTCGGTCATTTCTCTCCCATTATGGAGACAACGGCCGATTCCTCAAACCATCTCTGATGAACTTTCAGAATCGGGATTTAATATCGTTTTTCACCGAACGAGAACTGCCGGTTGTCACCGAATCAGGAGGGAAGGTCTTTCCCGTTTCACGAAAGGCCGTCAACATTCTGGATATTCTCGTCAAGGAATGTTCAGCCGGGAAGGTGGAGATCAGATGCGGGGACCGGGTCTTGGACGTATCCTCCCGGGAGGGGGAATTTCAGATCCGGACGGGTCGGGAAACATTCCGAGCCGACCACGTGGTGATCGCAACCGGAGGGATCACCTATCCGGTGAGCGGATCGACGGGAGACGGGTTGAGTTTCGCCCGAAGTCTGGGGCATCGAGTCACGGAGGTGGGGCCGGCTCTCACCACCGTATCCATTCAGGACTATCCTTTCTCCGACCTTTCCGGGGTCTCCTTTGCGGATGTGATCATCTCTCTCATCCAGGCCGGTCGAAAGGTGCGGCAACATACCGGGGATCTGCTCTTCACCCATACCGGACTGTCCGGACCGGGGATTCTCGATTTTTCCCGATTTATCCGTCCGGGGGATACCCTCCGAATCTCCTTCCTCCCGGGCATTGATTATCCGAAAGCGAAAGAAATCCTGATGGCCCGGATCAACGCGGCCGGAAATCGTCAGGTAAAGAAAATCCTTGCAGTCTATGATCTGCCGGACCGCTTCGTCAGAAAACTCCTCGACTTGGCCGGGATTCAACAGGATCAGACCGGAGCGCACCTCTCCAGGGAAGCCCGCTCCGCCCTTATGGACCTCCTGACCGGATGTCCTTTTATTGTCAGCTGCCTCGGTGGGATTCATGAGGCGATGGTGACCCGGGGCGGGGTTTCGCTGGATGAGATCAACCCGAAAACAATGGAATCCCGACTCGTTCCCGGTCTCTTCTTCGTCGGGGAAGTTTTGGATATCGATGGGGATACCGGCGGATATAATCTTCAGGCGGCCTTCTCAACCGGGGCCCTGGCCGCAAAGCGAATCGCCGGAATCTCTTTCAACAATCTGCGAATTTTATAGTCCTCAAACTTTCACCTGACAGATGGTTCAATGAGCGGGGGCAGGTCAGGTGGGGGAGGACAAAGGACTTCCATATCTCCGCCCGTTTCCGGATGAGGAAATCGGATTTTCCATGAATGCAGGAAATAGCCGCTGTCGCCGGGCAGCGCGGCGCATTCGTTCTCCCCGCTGCCGTCAAAAGGAATTCCACCCGATTGATAGAGCGGGTCGCCCACCAGAGGGAATCCCGCATAGCTGAGATGGATTCGGATCTGGTGGGGACGTCCCGTGGGAATGGTTACTTCCAGGAGTGTTGCGTTGTCATGGGGGAGTCGACGGATCACCCGAACATGGCTTATCGATGGCCGACCGTGGGGACAATACGCGTGTATGGTTTTCAGTCGCTGAAACGGAATGGGCCCAATGGGCGCATCGACCGTAAATGCGTCCGGCATGGCGGTTCCGGAGGCCAAGGCCAGATACACCTTGCGGATTCGTCTTTCGTCCATGGCCATTCTTAAAAAACGAGCGGTTCGGGCATTCCGGGTGAACAGAATGGCCCCTGAAGTCGCGCGCCCAAGCCGATGAAGAGGCGAACATTCGACATCATAGCGTTGACGGACCAGGTAAAGCAGTGTATTTTCCAAAAACCCGCCGCCGGGAAGGACAGGCAGTCCGGAAGGTTTCGCCAGGACTAAAACATTTCCATCTTCGAACAGAGTCACAAAATTCCTTGGAACATCGGGCTCTTCCCATGGAGGACGATCATAGATAAGGCGGTCGCCCCGAGTCAGAGTATCGTCCGGCGATGTCGGCCGTCCATTGAGCAAAACCTGCCCCGTATTGATTCGTTGCTGCCATGTTTCCTGGGTCGAGTGAGTGTAATGAAGAGCATAGAAGGCCGCAACCGAGAGGCCTTCGTCCGATTTGAGGACACGATCTGGATAACGATAGCCTTTATTTTTCATGATTTCGGGCGGCAATTGCCGGCTAAACAAGCAGGGGGACGCGGGCCGCTCTTCCTTATTTTCCTGCAAATCATATTTTGTAGCAAATCATAGGGGGATTTAGGTGGGGTACCGTGCCCAGAGCGGGAATTCGCCGCGTCGCGGAAAAAGGAAACTCCTATCCCTTTAGAATGGGATAAACGCAATACTGTGACGCTGAAGGAAGAGAACAAAGCCTCATGGCAAGAAACGGGACACGTGCCAAATATATTTGACACAAGGATTGGCGAGGCGATATATTTCCGGCTGATCAAGAGGAGAGGTAACAAGTCATGAAAAAGCAATTCCTGACTGCCGTTCTGGGGCTTTGCATTTTGGCGGGAGCAGTGAGGGGAGCGGACAACCTGGCGAAGAGCTTCGTCAGGCCGCCGGACTCGGCGCGGCCCTGGGTGTATTGGTTCTGGCTGAACGGCAACATCACGCGCGAGGGGATCACGGCTGACCTGGAGGCCATGAAGCGCGTCGGTATCGGGGGCGTGCTGATCATGGAAGTGGACCAAGGCGCGCCTCTAGGGCCGGCCGCGTTCATGAGCCTGCCGTGGCGGGAATTGTTCAAACACGCCGTCGCCGAGGCGAAGCGGCTCGGGCTCGAAGTGAACATGAACGACGACGCCGGCTGGAACGGGAGCGGCGGTCCTTGGATCAAGCCGGAGCAATCGATGCAGAAGGTCGTCTGGACAGAAACCAACCTCACGGGCCCGAGCCGAAAGGGGATGTCCGTATCGAAAAAGCCGTCTATGGCGTGCCCGGCGCCCCGAAGCGCTCGCGCGACGTGCGGGCCAAGCTCCAGGCGATCGTCGACGGCGGCGAATCTAGCTTTCAAGTGTCGCGCCTGGCCGCGGGCGATGATCCGGCCTACGGAGTTGTGAAGACGCTCGAGGCGGAGTACACCGCCGGTGGGAAATCCTTCAAGATGAGCGCCAAAGACCCTGAGACCATAAGCTTTCCCATCGCCCCGGGTATCGAGCCCGAGGCCGAGGTCCATTATGGCGATAACGGCAAGCTGCTTGTCGAAGCGTGGCAAGGGGGTCGCTACGCGTTGAAGACGGCGTCGGGCCGCCTCCTCCAGGCCCAGGCGCCGGCGCTGCCGCCGCCACTGGAGATCTCCGGCTCGTGGGAGCTGCGGTTTCCGCCGAACTGGGGCGCGCCCGAACGGGTGGCGCTGGATAAATTGATCTCGTGGAGCGAGCACGGTGACCCCGGCGTGAAGTACTTCTCGGGCCAGGCGACTTACACCAAGACGATCACCGTGCCGGGCGAGATGATCGGCAAGGACCGACGGATCTACCTGGATCTGGGCAAGGTCCAGGTCATTGCGAAGGTGAAACTCAACGGCAAGGACCTCGGCATTCTCTGGAAACCGCCCTATCGCCTGGATGTCACCCGCGCCTTGAGGGCCGGCGGCAACACGCTCGAGATCAGCGTAGCCAACCTTTGGATCAACCGGATGATCGGCGATGAGCAGTTGCCCGAGGACAGCGACCGGAATCCCGACGGTACTCTCAAAGCATGGCCGCGGTGGGTCCAGGAAGGAAAGCCGAGTCCCTCCGGCAGGTTCACGTTCACGAGTTGGCGGCTCTGGAAGAAGGGTGAGGCGCCGGTGGAGTCAGGGCTGTTGGGACCGGTGATGTTGCGAGTGTCCGCTCTTTCCAGAGTCGGGACATAAAAAGAGGATAGTTGGAGCGAAGCCTGGATCGGCTGAAGACCGACCACTTTGATCTTTACCAATTTCACGCTGTGTCGAGCCTGGACGATGTGGAAAAAATCCTTGCCGGCGGGCGGGCCGCGGAGACGTTCCTCAAGGCACGCGAGGATGGTAAAGTGCGCTTCCTGGGCGCTTCCGCACATAACGCCGAGGCGGCCATATCCTTGATGGACCGTTTTCCGCGCGGCCGGGATATAACAATCAGGAAATAGGTATTGCGTCTCCGATTCTATTTAAGGGCGCGATAGACCGCGGTCGCGATCTCGATGTCCTGAACGGCCACTCCGGTGAGATCGACGACGGTGATTTGGCTTTCCGAGGTCCGGCCTCTTTCCTTGCCGGAAACGATGGCCCCCAGCTCGACGCATCGGCTTTCCCAAATTTGACCCGCTTCGAGCGCCTTGTGGATCTCTCCCCGGAGCCGGCATTGGGACAGGCTGTCGGCCACGACCACGTCGGCCTTGGCGAGGATTTCCGGATCGAGCTCCTGCTTGTCCGGAGTGTCGGATCCGACGGCAGTGATATGGGTTCCCGGCCGCAGGTCGGCGGCCGAGAGGAGAGGCGTTTTCGAGGGCGTCGCCGTGACGACGAGGTTGCAAGTGTTCAGGATCGAAGCGGCATCCAAGGTGGTTTCCACCGAAAAACCGCGGGACTCCATGTCCCGTTCGTAATTCTCGAGCTCTTCCGCTAGGGGCCCCCAGACCAGGACGTCCCGGCACGGCGAGACGCGTGTCAACCATTCGAGCTGGAGCCGGGCCTGGACGCCGGCGCCAACGATGCCGATACGCTCGACTTTGCGGGGCGCGCAGTATTTCGCTGCCACGGCGCCCGCGACCGCGGTCCGGACATCGGTCAGATGGCCTTCGTCGAGCAGGATGGCCGCGGGTTCGCCGGTTTTCTGCTTGAAGAGCAGCATGCAGCCGTTGCCCGACGGCAGGCCGATCGAGGGATTGCCGTAGAATCCGGAGGCGATCTTTATGACATAGAACTCTTCCCCCTCGATATAACCGGACTTGATGTGGACCTCGCCTTTGTCCAGTATCAATTCTCCGACCGGAGGAACGGTCGCCCTGCCCGACGAATAGGCGGCGAAACCTTTTTCGATGGCCGGAATCAAATCCAGCGCGGGAAGGATTTCCTTGATCTGCGCCAGCGTCGCGATTTTCACGGGCTTCCTTGAGGAATGGAGTTTATTTTCTCCGCAATTCCATGAGCAGGTCGTGGATCCGGCCGAGCGCCGGCGTCAAATAATCGTGCGGCAAGCCAAAGCTGATGCGGACGAAACGGTCCAGGCCGAAATGGTCGCCGGGCACGATGAGCACTTTTTTCTCCTCGCGCAACTGTTCGGCGAATTGCGTGGATGGGATGTCAAGGCGGTAACGGACGAAGGCGATCGCCGCCGCCTGCGGCGGAGTGGTGCTGAGAATTTCCCGGTGTTCGCTCATCCATTGCTCCAGGACGGGGAAACCCCGGCGGATATATCCGCGGGCGCGTTGGATGAGGCGGGGCCGGACGCGGGGGGACAGGGCGTAAGCGGCCAGGTGGTTCGAGAGCATGGGGGCGCTCAAAGTCAGATATTCGTGCCTCGCCCAGATCTCGTCGACGACAGGTGCCGGGCCGACCACCCAGCCGACTCGGAGCCCCGGCAAGCCGTACGCTTTGCTCAGGCTGCCGACGGCCAGGACCTTTTCGTACTTTCCGTAGAACGAAGGCGTCTGCTCGTCGGTCAAACGCTCGGCTCCGGCGTAGACCTCGTCCGCCAGGATCCAAGCCCCGACCCGGCGGGCCGTTTCGATCACCGCATCCATTTCCTCATTCTTGAGGATATAGCCCGTCGGATTGTTCGGATTGCAGATCGCGATCAGCTTCGTTTTCCCGGTCACCGCCTTCTTCAGGCCGTCGAGATCGGGCGCCCACCCCTTCTTCTCATCCAATGAAAAGGTCTTGAGGCCGAGATTCAGGTTCTTGGCCAGACCCCAGATCTGCATGTAATTCGGCAGCATGACGACGACCTCGTCCCCGGCCGAAAGCACGCTCCAGAGGATGTCGTAATTGGCTTCGATCGCCCCCACGGTCACCAGGACGTTTTCCGGGCCGGCGCCGGGATACAAGGCGGCGATGTTGGCTCTCAGCTCCGGAATGCCGTTGGCGTGGGGATAGTCCAATTCGATGGCCAGCAGCTTGGCCACCCCGTCCGGATCGTCCTGGAGGAGCTCTTTCAAGGTCAGCGGATGCACGCCGCTTTCCGAAAGGTTGTAATCGACTGTCTTCTCGAACTTGGACATCATCCGTTCCATAATGAAAGGCTGGAATTTTGGCATGACTCACTCTTCCTTCCAAGGAAGAGGATAGTCTCGGCTTTGGACCGGTGTCAAGCGGAGCAGACAAGAAACACGGATTCTTCCCGTCGTAAATGGTGTCGCGTCTCCGCGTCCGGCTTTTTTCCCGTGATGTCCGGCGACTCAGCTGTTTGGTTTTGCATTGAGTACGGCGCGTGCCCTCTTCGTCTTCTTGACAGAGCCTTCCGAACGGGGCTAAATAGTCTCTTCGGAAAGGACAGGGTCACTTCATATTCCTTTAGAATTCCGGCTTGAAACGAAAGAGAGGATAATCATGAAAACACGCCTCCCGAGGGCCGCGGTCTTTTTCGCCGGTCTGTTGATTATTTCCCAGTTGGCGGCCGGCGCAACCGTCAAGAAGAAAGAGGAAGCCGTCGCCTCCATCGAAAGGCACAAAGCCGAGATCATCGATCTCAGCGATCGGGTCTGGGGCTTCGCCGAAACCGCCCTGCTCGAGACCCAATCATCGAAGGCGCTTGCGGACTATGCCGAAAAGCAGGGCTTCGCGGTCGAACGCGATATCGCGGGAATGCCAACCGCGTTCGTGGCGAGTTACGGTGAGGGCCGGCCGATCATCGGCGTCCTCGGCGAATACGACGCCCTGCCGGGCCTGTCGCAGAAAGCCCAGTCCATGAAGGAAGCTCTGCAGGCCGGCTCGCCGGGCCATGGCTGCGGGCACAACCTGTTGGGAACGGCCGCCCTCGGAGCGGCCTTGGCCGTCAAAGACCTGATGACCGCGGGAAAACTCAAGGGCACGATCCGCTTCTATGGCACGCCCGCCGAGGAAGCGGTGGGCGGCAAGATCTACATGGCCCGCGCAGGTCTATTCAACGACCTCGACGTCTGTCTGACCTGGCACCCTGACGATCAGACCCGGGTCTCCGTCGACGGCTCGCAAGCGATCGTCGACTTTATCGTCGAATTCTCCGGCAAAACCGCGCACGCCGCGGCCGACCCCTGGAACGGGCGCAGCGCGGTAGCCGCTCTGGAGTTCTTCGCCGCGGGCCTGAACCGCATGCGTGAATTCGTCAAGCCCACGGTCCGCATGCACTATGCGATCATAAGCGGGGGGGACGTGCCGAACGTGGTGCCGGCCTACGCCAAGCTCTGGTGCTGGCTCCGGGATTCGAAGGGCGCCGGAGTCGATCAGTTGCTTTCCCGCGCGCGTCGGATCGCCGCCGGCGCGGCCATGATGGCCGAGGTCGAATCGAAGATCACGGTGCAGGGGGGCGACTGGGAGACCCTCGTTAACATGGCCGGGGAAAAGGTGATGTTCGCGAATCTTCTGTGGCTCGGGCCGATCCCGTTCACGCCTGAGGAACAGGAATTCGCCAAAGAGATCCAGCGCGCGACGGGCGTAGATCCCAAGGGCCTCGACGGTGCGGTCCAGCCGTGGACGGCGCCGAAGCCGGATCCCGAGGGGGGATCGACGGATGTCGGCGATGTAAGTTGGATCGTTCCCACGCTGAGCATGAACGCCACAACCGCGCCGAAGGACACTCCCTGGCACGCTTGGCCCGTGGTCGCCTGCGGCGGAATGTCGATCGGACATAAAGGGCTTGTCTACGCGGCCAAGGTCCTGGCGGCGACGATGGTGGACCTGTTCGATGACGCTAAGTCCCTCCAGGCCATTCAAGCCGAGTTCCGGGAGAAAACGAAGGGCGTGGTCTACAAACCGTTTATTCCCGACGGGCCTTCTCCCGTGCCGAAGCGCTGACTCGCGCTATGGAGTCCTCAAATAATATCCTCAAAATCCTTCTACCTAGAACAGCTCCGGATAATATTTCCGGATCAGCGTCTGTTCTTTCCCCGTGAGGGCCGACAGGAGCACCGGCGCATCTTCCACACGGCGCTGCTTCTGGTTGATGCGGTTGATCAAACTCCAGTTCCGCGACGGTTTCCCGACCACGGGATCCGCGGGCTCATGGGCGGTCAAATCGTACCGCGTGAAGTCGATGACCTTGCCGGGCTCGTCCTTCTGCCAGTCGCGCAGGATCGCCAGTCGAAAGGCGGTATTCATGAACCAGCGGATCTCCAGATTGGGCTCGGAGCCGCCAATGCCGGTACCGCGTTGCACGAACCGGTAGTCCAAGCCGCTATTGTCCGGATGCTCACGCCGCCAGGCCTCGCCGAACTCGCCCTGCGTGACTAGCCGGGCGTCGGGCCAGCGCCGTCGCACGTTCTGCAGCCACGACGTGAGACAGCCGAGGACTTCAGGCTTGAGGCTTTTGACCAGACTGATCTCCCAACAGGCCGTGACCCAACCGAAGCCATTGCGCTGAAAGCCGTCGTCGATTTGGTTCACCCGGATGACCGTGTTCAGGGTGAGAAAGCGGTGATTCTTCAGCGTCAACCGCTCCTCCAAAGGCGTCTGGGCCGCGTTCAGCGCGCTGCCGAGAACACAGGCGATCAACGTCAGACTCAGACTGTATTTCATCGTCCCATTTCCGCAAATACAAAAATACTTTAATGCCGAATCGTTGAGAAAATCAACTTGGAAAATGAGGGGCCCATGTCATGGATTGGGGAGTCCGTTTGGAAAAATCAGAAGAGTTCCTGAGCCGTATCCAGATAGATTTGGTAATCCCTTTTCCCGAATGTGCAGAAGACGACCTTTTCGATGGACGGATTCTCTTCCAGGAATGTTTTTCCTGTCCGTAGAGCGATGGTCGCGGCCTTTTCGATGGGATAGCCGAAAACCCCGGTCGAGATGGAAGGAAAGGCGATCGTCTTCAGCCCGTGCTTCATCGCCAGGGCCAGACTGTTCCGGTAACAATCTGACAAGAGTTCCGGCTCGCGTTTCAATCCGCCGTTCCAGATCGGGCCCGCGGTATGGATGACGTGCTTGGCGGGAAGGCGGTAGCCGCCGGATATCTTAGCCTGCCCCGTCTCACATCCTCCGAGAGTCCGCGTCTCTTCCAGCAACCGGGGACCGGCCGCTCGATGGATGGCGCCATCCACGCCGCCTCCACCCAAAAGGCTCTTATTTGCCGCGTTGACGATCGCATCAACTGCCAGCCGGGTTATGTCGCCTTCTATGATTTCGATCCTTCCCTCGAGATATTCAGCCATTTCAGACGCCCCATGCTTGTCCCATTATAGCTGAAGCGACGCAAAAGGGGCAGGTCCGCCTTTTAATAGGTTCAACCCACAAAGTGGGGTCCCTCAATATACGAAGTTATAAACGACGGAATCGATCATTTTGTCAATTATCTAAAGCATAATAGTATCTCACTGCAGCTACAGGAAATCATCGGAAGCGCTAATAATACTTGAATGGAAAAGCTCTATCGAACGATGTGCACCGCCTCGGGCTCTAACTCTGCAAAGCCCATGGCCCTTTCCACAAGAGAGGGGGCTGCTTTTGAGATCGGTTGCCGCAGCGCGAACGCGATCTGCTCCTCCTCGGACTTCGATATCTTCATCGACAAAACCTCCTTCAAGAGATTCTGCCGGAAAACTCACATTATGACTGGACTATCTTTCAGGGATGAGGTCCCTCACAGCCTCGCCACCTGAAGGTGCCAGAAGCTTGGGCTTTCTTCCTCGCCAACTTGGCGGCCATCGAGATCGGTGATTTGACATTCCTACCTTGGTATTCTATTAATGGGTCGATTGCTTTTTCAAAGTGATCCGTCGATGACGAGGATGAATTTACATGAACTCGATAAAACTCCTCCTGGTTTCTGTCTTCGGGCCCTTCGGGGTGAGGGACGATTACGCCGAGGGAAATGGAATGCAGATGGAACTCTTCAACAACCAGATCACGAGGCAGCAGGGAGTCCACTCGCCCCGGCAGTCCTACTGGAGTTTCCCGCTGTACCTGCTCGCGGAGAATGTCTCGGTGCCTGCAACCGTTCTCGATTTTCCCACCTGGGGAGAATTCACGAGGGAACTGGAAAATGGTTACACTCACGTGGGCATCACCTTCATCGTCCCCAACATCTTGAAAGCTCGAAGGATGGCCGAGCACATCAGATCGAAGCACCCTGAGATTAAGATAATACTGGGCGGCTTCGGCACCATGGTCCCTGCCCTAGAGACCATCGTTCCCCACGACGGTGTATGCGATGGCGAAGGTGTGGAGTGGCTGAGGCGGTACTTTGGGGAAGACACGTCGGCGCCCATCGTGCATCCTGCCATCTTCGGCCCAGCCTACGAGTACATCTATGGGGCAAGGACTCCCACGAAGGGGTCGATCCTGCTCACCGGGGTGGGATGCAACAATGCTTGCGAGTTCTGCGCCACCTCCTTCAAGTTCGGCAAGAAGTATGTGCCCTTCATGTCGACCGGGGCCCAGGTGTTCGATGCCTGTCTGAAGTCCGAAAAGGAACTGGGTTCAAGGGGATTTGCCATTATCGATGAGAATTTTCTCAAGAAGCCCCAACGGGCCAGGGAACTTCTTGCCCAGTTGGAGGCGCAGGAGAAGGCCTACGTCTTCGACATATTCTCCTCTGCCGAGGTGATCACCGATGTAGGCATCGATTTCCTCGTGCGACTCGGCATACACGTGATCTGGATCGGTGTCGAGTCGAGGGCGAACACCCATGCGAAGCTTAAGGACATAGACATCGGCAAACTGATAGCTCAGCTCCAGGAAAATGGCATCTCGGTGATAACATCCGGCATCCTTTTCCTTGACCACCACGACCAAGAGACCATCAGGGAAGATATCGAGTGGATCATTGGTCTCGGTTCCGACATGACCCAGTTCATGAACTACACACCCTACCCATGCACCGGCTTGTATGCAAGGCTCGCCGGGGAGGGAAGGCTCAAGGACATCCACTTTCGCTTCCACCATGGCGCGGGAGAACTAAACTGGAATCACCCGTACATCGTTGATCCAAAGGAACAGGCCAACCTGCTGAAAGAAGCATTCAGGAGGAAGTACGAGGGCAGCGGCCCCGGCATCCTCAACATGGCCATCACCGCCATCCGGGGCTATGCGAAGGCCGAGGCCAATAGAACACGGAGGGAGGCGGAATCGCTTGTCTGGAACCCCGAGAGTCTGCAATACGAGAAGAGCGACCATCCTGCTGACGACGTGTTCATGCGCCAGAGGATCAGACGTCTCCAGAAGATCGCCTTGAACTTGCGCCCCGTCCTGCTTCCCGCCCTCTTGTTCGCACCCAACAGGGCTTCCAGGATGAAGGCCTGGAATGCGATGAGACTGTATAAGAAAGTCCTTGGCGGAGCCGGCCCGGGGGCGATCCTAAAGGGGATCTTCCTGGTATTCACGGGTTCCATGGAACAAATCAAGCTGTGGTTCAGGAGAGCAAGCGGGTATGAGGATATCGTTCTTCAGCCTCCCAGTCGCAGGGTGGAGTACAGGATTCCTCGATCGGAAATGGTAAACTGAATATATGATCTTCAAACTGCATTAAGGGAAATTCCTTTAAGAAATATTCTTTTTGAAATGAATCAAGCTCTGCAATTGTCGTAATCTGTTTAAGCCTTTTCTGATTGCTGAAGCTTCTCAAAAAAGCCGCATCCGGAATGGACCAAGATTCGGGGAGCAGATCACGGGGAAGTATGTGACCCTCCGCTATCGCCTCCACATCCACCGCGGCGATTCCGCCGCTGCCGGTTTGCCGAGGAGTTCGCCGCTTACCCCCCCGCCTTAAAGCCTCCTCGGTGACCCTCCAGGTTATGGGTCGCCGACCCCTGGTCGGATACTTTCCCTGATTGACTCCAAGCTCGGAAGGCGAGGTGCGGTCGATTTCCGGCGGGATTGTCGCCGCAAAAGGGAAAACGGGGACGCCTTGTCCGTACAGCCTCGGCTATGATATCCTGACCTCCTCGCCGCGATCAGCGGACGAGGAGAGGACTATGATCATCGCCGAGCTGGCCGTTTTTCCGACGAGCGAGAGCTCGTCAGTCAGTCGTTATGTCAGGGAGGCGGTCCGAGCCGTCGAAGCGTCAGACGCCATTCTGATCACAAGGCTGGATTCATGAAGAAAGCGATCACGATTGCAGTCCCCGTCCTCCTCGTCCTGATCGGCGGGGGCGTCGGACTGAAGCTGACCAAGTTTGAGTCCGGAAAGCCCTGGGTCCGGATGTCGGGGAACACCGCTATGCTGGGTCCCGAGCTCGTTTTCCGGGCCGGGGACGCGAAGAGCGGCCTGGACAGGCTTCGCGTCGAGGCCGTCCAAGCCGGAAAGTCCGCCGAGCTCTGGTCCGGATCGTTCCCGCCCTCGACCCGCGAAACCGAGCAAAAGATCTCTCTCCGTCCGCTCCCCTCCGGACTTTCGGACGGTGAGGTCCTCATCCGGATCACGGCCGAGGACAGATCGTGGAACGGCGGCAATGTCACGGTCCTCGAGAAGAAGATGATCATCGACACCAAACCGCCGCGACTGACCATCCTGGGCGGTCCGCATTACGTCAACCAAGGCGGGACGGGATGCGTCGCCCTTACTTCAGACGAGGCTCCGGCTTCGAGCGGGATCCGGGTCGGGGACGCCGAGTTCGCCGGTTTTCCCGTGGAATCGGGCCGCATCCTGACCTTCTTTGCCTTGGGATCCGGCGTGCCGGCGGACGTCTCCTTCCAAGCCGTCGCAGCCGACGCCGCAGGCAACCGGGCGAGCCAGGCCTTCCGGCCGAACGTGAAAAAAAAGGCCTTCAGAAGGGACAAGATCGAGATCACCGATAAGTTCCTGGCCGACGTTCTGCCGTATTTCAAGGAGCGGGACGCGAAACTTCAGGGGAGCGATCTCGAGATCTTCCTGACCCTCAACCGCGATCAGCGGGCCCGAGATGCCGATCGGATCCGGGCGATCTGCCGCGAAACGGCGCCGAAGATGCTATGGTCGGGGGTCTTTCTTCGTCTGCCGAATTCCAGTCCGATGGCCCGATTCGGGGACGAGCGGACCTATTTCCACGACGGCAAGGAGATCGACCGACAAATTCATCTGGGCATCGACCTGGCCTCTCTGGCCCAAAGCCGGGTCCCGGCCGCCAACGCAGGCCGGGTCGCCTTCACCGGTTCGCTCGGCATCTATGGCGAGGCGGTCATCCTCGACCATGGGCTGGGCGTTTTCAGCTTATACGGCCACCTCGGCCGGATCGATGTCGCGGCGGGACAAGACGTGACCCGGGGCGCCACGATCGGCCTGACCGGCTCGACCGGCATGGCCGGCGGCGACCATCTCCACTTCGCCATGATCGTTCAGGGCGTATTCGTCAACCCGGTGGAATGGTGGGATGAACATTGGATCCGCGACAATGTCGCGTTGAAGACGAAGTAACCGTCGAGAATCATCATCATAAGAACAACTAGCCTTGTCGCCCGGGGTGGTGGGACTATACCACCCTGGTTGAGGAGGAAGACAACCTCTCGCCCAACTTCTTGATCGAAACCATAATCCGGTTGTACTTCTTGTTGTTGGAGAAGCCCGAAGCGGCAGTCCATTTGGTGCCGCTTAAATAGCCAGAAGGGAACTTCGTTTCTATAGTCGCCTCTCCATCTCTACCGTCAAAGCCTGGCCGCAGCTTCAAACGCAAATACCATTCCGCGTTGCCCGCAGTTTTTTCGTTTGCTAATTGAAACGTTAATCCTTTAGCTCCCCACGTAAAATTCTGAGCGGCTACCAATTCATAGTTGACAGTGAAATTCTGCGGCAATGGTTTTCTCAATTGATTGGGAATCAACACATTATAGTCACCCGCCATGACGGCCCAGCTGCCGGGCAACCCGTCCAGATTTGTAATAAGACCTGCCGTTCCAACCGACCATCCCATGGGTTTTTGACCAATGAGTAGTAGAAAAATCTTCAAAGAAATGAACATTCTTATCAGAAGTATTGTTTTTGGCGGCTTCCGATGCTTCCGTAGCCACCACCGCCTCTTTGGCATAAGGAGAACGAAGCGGTTTATAGGGTTGTCCTTTGACTTTCTCCGGGTCGAAGAAGAAATTATACACGTAATCAAAATTGAAATTATTGATGATGGCTTCGTGTTGTTGCTTGGCAATCGGCTCAGTAATGTTCCCATCCCATGTTACCAGTAACCATTGTGGCTTATCGGTTTTAGACAGCTCTGCCATCACCGGGTCAATCTTGTACACCGGATATCTGTGCCCGTTGAGGCCATTATCTTCAAACATGTCCGGGTTGTTTTCGAGGAACTCGGTGGGTTGTAATTCAAATATCACGGCGGGTTCCTGTAAACGGCTCTTATATTTCGCCTGGATATTCTTCAAAACACCGAGTCTTTTTTGATACCTGGTGTCCGCATCCTTGAGGGCATTAGTCCGGGAATTACCGTCCGGCCAGCTCTTTATGGCAGACTCTTTTTCATTGACGTACCTTTTCTCGATGGCGCCTGCCAGCTTGTCGAGGTATTCTCCCTTGGTGATTTTGACAAATGGCAGTTTGTTGTCCTTGGATAGCAATACATACGATGCGTTGGCAATAGCACTGTTATATGTTTGAAGATTGAAATAAGTGATGTAACGCTTCAATGTCGGATGACCGGTGAGGTCATACCGCTGTCTTATTCTGTTCTCCTCGTTTTCCTTGTCAGCCCCAATAGGCTCACCAAAGAGGGGTATCAGGAAATAATACTGAGTGGGCGTGTTCAGCATCTGAACGGGCTCGCCAAACACCGCATTGGCCCTGATGCTCCAGATCAAATGGCTGTCGGTCTCAGGTACCATTTTCCGGCCGCTGTCGTATTTGAGTTCAAGATATGTTTTGGCATAAGCTCCGTAAGTCTGCGGCAGGGCAGCGTCATTCTGATCATACAAGCCCAGCTTTTTAGAAACAGCTATGCCTACGTCACCCAATCCGCCTTTGGGAATATAACTGGCCTGGATCCAATTGGCAAAGGAATCGGCGATAGACAACTGGGCTGCTGAATAAAGTTTATCATCAACTTTCGTCGGTGTTCTGACGCCTATGAAATTGTATGCTTTCATCCAGCCAATCACATTGTCTTCAATGGATTTCGGAGGTATGGTTTGGGCAAATGTCGTATTGAGAATAATCATGACGAGAGGCAGCACATATTTGTATGTATTCATTTCAGGATCCTTTTCAAGAACATGGACTTCTTTTGTTCGTTATCGGGCGGGCTTGGACTCGCTTGCTGATTTCTTAAACTACGGATTTTGTCTTCTATGATAGTCTGTCGGATGCCGTTTGACAAGGGTTCAAGGTCCAAAGGGCTATTTATTAGAAATGCGATGTGGGGTCGCTGGCTGGACCAGGTTAGAACCTGTTTAATAGCTGGCTGACGATATGGCGGACACTCGGGGAAACGTCTGCACGCCCCAAAGGTATCGGTCTACCTGCCCCCCGTGAAGACCGTGAACACGCGCCACGGCAACCGCACAGGGAGGGGGGAGCGGTCACATGATTCCCGTCCTCGCCTCGCTCGACGTGCGGCACGGTGCCGCACGGGGAATCGTCTACCTACCCCGGACAGCGACAGCCCGCTCACCCGGCTCGGTTCACTGATGAGGGCTGGACCAGATTTTGGGTGAGGCTCCCCTTGTATCAACGACTTTGCTTTTACTTTGCTTTTGTAGGATACTTAGATGTGAAAGGAGTTGAATCACATGAAAAAGTCATTATCCATTCTCGTGGGAGTCCTTATGGTCCTCGGGCTGATCTCCTTCAGCCTGGCCCAGGGAACTCAGGCCCCGGCTAAGAATCCCGGACGCGCGACCTTCATCGGGAC